>Ga0154602_137_pt1 | contig 23847 bp, 20 predicted proteins | sample RifGroF2_FD_116031 | JGI IMG/M metagenome (GOLD analysis project Ga0154602, IMG submission 116031) | Gammaproteobacteria bacterium GWF2_41_13 | reverse complement strand
AGGATCAATCAACAAAAAGAAAGACTCCGGAAAATTCTCGTAAAGCTCCGGAGTTCCGCCTGCCGCACCAACATCGATAACGGTTTTAGGAGCAAACCCTAAAGTCTTCATAAGGGCATAAGACTCCCCAATGGTTTCCCTTGTCTTTTGCCTAGTTACTCTTTGAATTTTATAGCCTAAAATAGCAAATAATTTCTTACTCAAGCTAACTATCGTCACCGCTAATCCTCCTGATAGTTTTTTTAAAAAATCACTTCATTTGTTCGTTAAGCAACAGTGTAGCATACTTATTCCATTCTAAAACCCCAGTTTTCTATGCCTCACACTCTATAATAGAAAAATAATTTGCTCAAATTCAGCGTTTTTTATCATTCCAAATTAGTATTACATTTTGCACAACTCAAGATTCCCCTCACAATTTCTTGCCAGCAACAACAAGTCCATACCAACCGAAGAAAAGCGGCTTATCAGACATCCACTCATAAGCACCTTTCAAAGAAAAACCTGAATTCAAAAGATATCGCTCTAACTCCTCAAGAAAAAAATATTGCATCGAGTGCGTTTCGCAGGTCTCACACCATTGATCAGTTTTCTTATCCAGCGTCAAAATTTGATAATTCACTTCCACGACATTCTGATTTTCCTTATGCACAGGTTCTGCAATACGAATCACTTTAATCGTTTCATCTTCTAAACGTTTAACTCGAACTATAGGAGGATCATTCAATACTCCTTGCCCATGCCAGAAATCAAAAAGAAAAATACCACCTGGAGCGAGATGTCGCTTAACGGTTTCAAAAACAGCAAGAACATCATCATCCGTCGTCTGATAACTCATCACATGAAACAATGCCACAACAACATCAAATTTTCGATGCAAATCAACATTCCTCGCATCACCAGTAAAAAATTCTAATTTTTCCGGGATTGCTCGTTTCCGCGCTTCGACAAGCATCTCATCACTTAAATCAACGCCACAAACCAAATACCCCATTCCCTGAAAATAGCTATCATGCCTACCCGTACCACACCCTAAATTTAAAATAGACTTTGCCTGAGGATGGAACTTTTTTATCAGCCCATCAACATAAGTGGCTTCAGCAAGATAGTCTTTATCTTGATAAAGAAGATCATAGTACCTAGCATAGGTATTAAAAACTTTGGGCATTCCGATTCTCCAAAATATTGTCAAAAAACAACAAATACTATCTACGACATCCACTAGAAAACATTATTCTTTACGACATCCAAGTACTGCCTTCCAAATTTTCTATCGGGTTCCAAATAATTTCCTTCCGCCCACTCATTCCATGCTTCAATAAAAATTATTTTCTCATCAGGTGATTTCTGATCTATTTTCTTTAAAGCATTTTTAAACATGATATCAAATTTTCTAGGAGTAGGGTTAATCATCACAGTTCCTCTTAAACCAATACGAGCGGTATCATCAAAGTTTGGCATTATAAGAGGAAGTTCTTTTTCGCCTAACTTTCTATTATTTAAGTATTTGACGAAATCATCATACTCAATAACTCGCCTTGGAACTTTAAGCAGGTTAGCCCTTACAACCCTTAGCAGTCTCCTAATAATGGCTCGCGGAATTCTCCCTAAGAAAGCATATTTCTCAGGGGTGTTGTCATAGGAGTCAAGAAGCGTCGTCGCATCATAACCATCTAATCTTTCCTTATCACCACGCAAAGCACCAACAAAATACATACCATGAAGCCCTTCCTTTTTTGCTAATTCATTCCACAATCGCATAAAATCATTTGCATTGGGAAGTTCCCTAGGGTTATATATGAAAAATAATGGTTTGTTGTTTACTCTGATATAACGTTCGTCTTTAAAGGCGCTTAGCAAAGTATAAAAATGTTGCTTATGGTCTTCTGTCCCCGGATACTCTTGTTTCAGTAATATTTTATGGGGCATCCCATACCAAGCCGCCGTCCAACTTCCATTTGCCCACGCCAAACAAAAAGGAAAATCTGGCTTCCCCGATTCCAAAACTTCCTGAAATGGCCTCTCTAAAATTCTCCTTCCATTTCCGAACCAATAGTGCCAATAACAAAAGGCCTCTATACCGTACTCTTTGGCAAGTTCCGCTTGAGCAATTCTTACCTCCGACAATCTGAGATCATAAAATCCAAGATCGGCCGGTAAAATTGGCTGATAATGCCCTTTGAACAAGGATTTTGCTTTTGTAACGTTCGTCCACTCAGTAAACCCTTTACCATACCATTCATCATTTTCTGGAATAGGATGAAATTGCGGCAAATAAATTGCTATGCATCGCACTTTTTTCATTAAAAAACCTTCTTGAATATAACTGAAGCAATCACCTCATGAAAACAAAGACTCTCGAAGAATCCTCTTGGGCCTATACCTTTTGATATTCCCAAGCTCAACGCTCGAATCTTCAAATGTAGTATCTGTTAATATGCTAATAAATTCCTGATGATATTTATTTTCCGGCAAATGAACTGCCATTTCATTGTATTTTTTACCTAAAGCACCCCAATCAACAATATGTGAAAAATATATCTGGTCACATGCAAGAGTTTTTCCTAGTCGTACAAATTCAGGCATTTCTCTAAAATTTATTGCATTCACTACAAATGAAATAATGAACTCATTTATTACCTTCTCTTTCCTAAGATTACTCAAAAAATGTAGATTATTATTCAGCCGTTCAAAAGAAGAACCTCTCCGAATTTTTTCATAGGATTCTGCAGTAGCCCCATCCACGGAAATCTGCACTGATTTTATTGCAGGCTGGGCCTTTCGCATTCTTTCCCACATTTTTTCATCGAATAAAAGACCGTTGGTAAGTAGGGCAATCTGTATATGAGGGTACTCAATGCTATCAAAATTAAACAAAAAATCTCTCATAGACGGACTAACGAAAGGATCTCCTGCGCCATTGAGGCCAATATGTTTAATGCATTCCAATTTCTTTTTTACTGTATCCATCAGCAGCTCTACTTTCTGCTCTTGCTCATTGTTACATTTAACAATATCATTCCGACATGAGATACATGTAAGATTACATCTGCTATCGAATGATAACCATAAATTCACATAGTTTAATTGTGTGGTATTATTTTTAATAATTTCCTCATAAATCGATCCGGAACAATCCTCCTGCTGTGGCAAATTACCAGCAGCATAATGCGGGCAATTTTTCAAGTCACAATATTTAAATGATCCATTTAAAATGCTTTTTCTAATCTTTTTTGCCGCTTTAGAGTTATATATTTCTAACAAATTGTTTCCATTAACAACCCCAGGACTTTTTCTAATATAGCAACATAAGTTTGTAACGCCGCCAACACCGATCTCCATATGCTTAAAAGGAATGGGGCAAAACAATTTTCTTTGTGATGAAATCCTGTAAAGAAACCCTATAAGTACAGATTTCACCTCATAAAGGTATATAAGCAATCGCGTCCTGATTCTTTTTTTAGTGCGATTGAAAATCATAATAAGTCAAAACCATAATCAATGCATTAATTTCTTAATCACGTTTTTTAAATTTGATCTAATTTTAGTAATGAAACCACGATTAGCAGATATATTCCGTATATAGCAACCATCAATGTTCTCAGTACAAATATCATACACTGTTTTGTCAATCTCGCTTAATGTTTTAAGAAATTTATCATAATATTTGTTTGAATACGGTATCCCCATGTGCCACATCAATTTTTGCATAGACCCTACCCTACCCGATATATTTGCACTGATCGTTTCCAAATCAAATTCTCTTAAATATCTAAATATCAACCAATACAATGTAAGTTTCTCGGTATAAATCCATTCCGCATCTACCATTCTTAGTTCATTCTTTTTTACAATAATATTAGCTGCTATACAATCAATCCACTCTGGTTTAAGAACAGAAAGAAATATGTCGGATTTGTTTCTTTCCAAGATTCCGTTAGAGAACAAAAAATCAAGCCATAGTTTAAAAAGCTTTTCAAACTCAAAGAGATCATTTCTTGCTATTGCTCTCCGAACCAAATAATCCAAACTATCCCCTTCGTGGTAATCCTGATCTGGAAAGCGCTGGATTAAGCAAGAGTTTTGAGCAGAAAAATGTGATCCAATACCTTTCTTTACTACTTTTATTTGAAAATAATCATCTTGTTCAAAACTAGTTACCACGTTATATTGCGGCCTCCTATTAGCCGAATAATATTTGGCAAGAAGTCTTTCATCTACTTTGATTTCGGATAAGGAGGCTTCAATCAAAAATGAATTGGCTAAATCAGGTACAATTTTATTTTCGTGCAATTGTTTCCAAATAAAGCGCTCCCGCTCCGCAAGAAAGGATTTTGAAACACATGAATAATCTCTTGATATGGTTGAAGATATTAGGCCAGAGGGATTAAATCCGCTCATTGTAAAAGCAGCTTCGGATAAAACAAGTTTTGGCAATTTATAATCTGGAAATGGGTACGCAAAGTTAACACCAACAAACCCATTTTTTATGAGCATGCCTGTTATTTCTCTCTTACCAAATGTATGCGCCGTATTCTCTTGATAAAAGTCTTGTAATCCATCATATACTAGCCCTGTATGGTCTTCACTGCATCCTAAAAAATATTTTAACCCCAATCTGTTTTCGATTGCAATAATCAATTTACCATCTTTTTTTAGAGCAGATTTAGCAATTTCTAAACACTGTTTAAATGGGTCTTCACCTTCAAAAAAAACACTAGAATACTCCAAAACACCTATCAGAGTCACATAGTCGTATTCGGGAATTAATAAAAGATCTTGAAAATTTGAACAGTAAACTTTTACGTTATTTAAATCTCTACAACGTTCTTTAGCACATCGTGCTCTTAATAAACTACCTTCTATTGCCGTCGTATTCGCTCCGCTCTCACCTAATTGTCTTGTGATAGCGCCACAACCACAACCGAGTTCAAGAACCCGGTCTGTTTCCTTGAAACAGAAATGTCTAAGCAAGTTATGCCGTACCGGTGAAAAATGATATTCAGTAGGCCAATCTGTAATACAACTACATAGCTCCCGGGAGAACAATCCAAGATCTTTAGTCTCTTTGAGTATTCTATGAATTCTTGCTTCTACTCCCTGACCATCAGAGTAATCGAACCTTACTTGACTATTTTCTAGATGTAAATGTACGCCCGTTTGCCTATCAAACATGAATTCATCTAAAGAAATTCTCATACCATGTAATCCTATCCATTTATATTTTTATATAACAACACTGACAAAGCTAGTTCCTTTACTACTATTCTCATCTAATTTGACCACCTTATCAGCGAACATTCCACAAATAAATTTATCACAAGATGCTTTGTGGTTATTAAAAACTATAAGCATCTAACATGCACCAAGTTCACCATAATAAACGCATATGCAATTTTTTGATTTAGTCACAAGGTTAATTTAGCAGCGATAATAAATAATTAATCATAATTTCAGGTTGCCCTAAATTTTTATCTAAAAATTCATCTTTCCCTTTTTGAGTTTCATCGCTAAACCACCATTTTTCAGGATTATCTACAATGCTTTCAATAAAATGAGCCGCCTCAATAGGGTCTGTTTGGCATATTTTAGCATCTACGAGCGGCTTAAAAAAATCAGCATTTTCGTCATTAAAATAATAAGCATCAGCATTCCAAAAAAAAATCATGGGTATATTCATAACCAAAGCTTCAATATATGACGTTGAGATATAATCGATAACAGTCAAATTGGATTGCCGCATCTGGATTTTTGACTGTTCATCAGTATTTGCGAAGCCTTTTATAGTCGAAATTTGCTCACATAAAATATATTCCTTATCATAGTACATAGGGCCAGGAAGAAAAGCCTTAGGGTATTTTCTATACGTAATCTTCTCTTTTACCTTCACGGATAGACTATCAAAAAAAATCTTCACAAATTCAAACTGCTTTGGCGCATTTTCACACTCCCATCCCCAAGCTGCTGAAAGGTGAGGTAATTTAGGGGCTGATGGAGCGCTAATGTATAATATTTCATATTTTTTCCCCACATTTTTATTCAACGAAAATTCAAAAAGAGAAGCGCCTTTCACAAGCCCCTGTAAGTGATGGCTAAACCACCCAAGCGTTACAAAGATATCCGACATAGCTAGTTCATGTAAAACAAAACTCCCAACATAGGGATGAAAAAAGCAATTATGCTCGTTATTTATATGTTTGATACCTCTCTCTTGTGCCAACGCCAGAAATATTGATAAAAATGTATCGTTAATCCATGCCTCACTAACTATATAGTTCAAAGAGGAGTACCTCTTGAGGCAAGAAGAATGAAGTTTTTCGGTCTCCTTGAAAAGCTCGATAAAAACCTTCGGAAAACAGTATGGAATAGCGGAAAAGAAAAATTTATCGAACTTATCAAAATCAACGCCAGATTCAGCTAGCAATTTTCTCTCGTCCCACAAAATAGTTTCACCTTCACAGTCAAGCTGGATGGTCCACTCTAAAGGAAATATCTTTGCTTTGCTTTTCTTAACAAGCACAGAAAAGTTTTCTCTCGAAAAAAAAGATCCGGCAATCCCAATTTGCACCTTCTTTTTCGAGATCATTACTTTTCTTATTAAAGGTAAAAACTCACGCACGATCTTTTTTGCTAAATAAACATTATATTTATTTCTTTTGGTGTTCATTTCAACGCTTTTCAATCCTTGATGAGAAGTCTCCTTGTCAAAGCGAGCCGGTTGTTTGTGCATTTCAGCGAATACTCCAGGATAAAAATACCTCACATATAAACTAAAAATCTGCTCTTGTCCGTAATCACTATATTGAAAGAAATACCGATGATCTTCAAAATCTAGAGGAATATAATAAGAATCTGGCGATAAGATGTTGGCTGAATGTTTTTCCCTGTCGAGATACAATTCGCATTGCTCAAACACATCATAAAAAAAAGTAATATATCTTATAAATCCCATCGACAACGCCTTCTTCCAAAAAGCATCATTATGAGTTGTTCGATGAATTTTATTAAGTCGTTTTGATAATATAGAAACATATTTATGATACTTTGCGTCAATATAACGAGCGTCATTATCAACATCCGCTCGTGACTTTCGCCTGAAAGGAGCGGCCTCAATTCCATTAAACTGTTGACGCCACTTTTCCCTTTCAATTACATGGAGAACATAAGGCTCAACAATATAAAGATCCTTTACATCCTTATCCCAAAGTTCTCGGTAAGCTGAGACAATAAAGTTCTTGATCTTCCTTCCCCTATATTATTAGCACAGAAACACATTGTTGCACTATTTTCGCCTTTCGCCAGTAATCAGAGGGTTTTTCAAAAACACGTGATTAGCGTACAGCAAGTTTACCAATGGTATTCTCTGACAAACACTCTTAACAGCCTCAAGTTTCTCAAAATCTCATGTCATTAAAACACTTCTGTCTACTGGTATTCCATATTTTTGGATCTTTCAATATATCGAAACACATCTCAGCACTTTTCCCTTCTCCAAAATGACTCACTGAACTAAGTTTTAATCCTTGAGCCTCACTAATTGCACCCAAAATTTCTATTTTTTTATGCCCACAATTAATAATCTCTTTGCTCAATGAGCGGTTTTGCTGTCTCGATCCAATGTTTATAGTTGGAATACCATAATACGGGGCTTCGCGAATCCCACTGCTTGAGTTTCCAAGAATAAATGTTGCATTTTTCAGTAACACTAAAAACCTTTCAAATCTTATGGATGGGAAAATCCGAATCTTAGGATTATTCTCCAGCCTTTTATATTCCAAAAAAATAAGGTCAGCCCCATGGTCATTATTTGGACTAACAATAACATAATTCAATCCGCTTTCTAAAACAGCATCTACTAGATTTTTTACCTGGCATCTAATTTTATCAAATTCAGTCGTCACAGGATGGAAAACCAGGAGGGAATACTTATCAAACGGAATATCATAAACTTTTTTTACTGTTGAAAGCCCAGGTAATTTATCAGACATCATTATGTCAATATCAGGTGAACCAATAATATAAATTAGCTGATCATCTTCGCCCATTTGAATTAGGCGCCTTTTTGCTTCTGCGTTAGACACAAAATGAATGTGCGACAATTTACTAACAGAATGTCTTACCAATTCGTCAACTGTACCAGACACCTCCCCGCCCTCAATATGTGCAGTTAAAAAATTATTCAACGAACCAACAATTGCTCCTGCCAAGGCCTCGACTCTGTCGCCATGAACAACAATCAAATCAGGTCTAATATCTTTTATATAGTGCGAGAATCCTTCAATTGTTTTTGCTAAAGTAGTATCCATAGCATCGCTATCGTAATGGTTATAATACGTAAATATCTTATTGAACCCACATTTAAATATTTCATCTACCGTTCTACCGTAGCGAGGATTCATGTGCATTCCAGTTGCAAAGATATGCACCTCAAAAGCATCTGAACTTGAAATAATCTCGATCAATGATTTTAGCTTACCAAAATCTGCTCTCGTACCGGTAAGAAAGACTATTTTTTTCATGTCATCAAGTTAGCCTATAGCTGCTGAGAAATATATAACCACACATATCAGTGTCCACTTTTCTTGCAAATAATTACGGCGGTGTCCCCCAGGTCCATCTTATCAATTGCCTCTTGCGTAGAACATACTCCTCGTAATATTTCCTCAAAAAATATAGTGTTTTCGCATCCATCCAATGATGCCATACTGGAAATGACCTCGTAGAAATCTTGCCCAAACAACCACAGACTCTCGGGAACAAGACCGCTTTCTGTTAGAAGAATTTCTACGGATTTTTCAGTGAAAATATGCAGGTGGTCTGGAGCATAAATATGCCTGACTGCCAAGTCAGGAAAAACTTTATTAGCAAAAGAACTGAGAGATGGATGGCGTGGAATTTCTATGACTATTCGTGCTTCTTGGCTAATTGAACCGGCAATTGCTTTCATCAGCATCTTTGGTTCCAATAAATGCTCGAGAATATTTACTAGAGACACGATTGTTGCATCCTTAACATACTCCCCTACATTTTCCGGTCCCAAAAATAATTGCTCGACATTCATGCCCATTTCCTTTGCAAAATTCACTTCCTCCAAATCACTCTCTATGCCAAGAGCATCCCACCCTTGAGCTTTAGCTGCATATAAAATCTCACCGGTCCCACAACCAATATCAATCCATTTCCCCTTATTCAGAACCCTCTTCGTCACATATTGGACTTTTGGTTCAGCTATTACTGTAACTCTCTTAGCAAACAGTTCTTTATTAACATAGATGTGCGTTTGGACTGATTTATTTTCTCCACCAGAAAGCATATATAATTTTTTTATGGCTTGGGGTGATGGCGGCTTTTGAGAAAAAATATGCCCACAATCATTGCATTCACAATAGGGGTATCCATAGATTTCAACAAAAAGTTTGAACTTGTTATTTTTACAGATAGGACAGGAATGCAGAATCAATCTATCATTTAACAACTTTTCAGATAGAGCCCGCTGTTGAGCAGCAACCTTCACTCTCCAAGCGGTATCTCTGTTTAATTTTGTAAAATCAATCGATTTACTATATGTTCGCTCAATATGAGACAAGAATGTGGAAGCATATTTTTGATTGTTCATACGTTAATGTTTTGCTAAATCTTTAAAAAAATTGACTTTTAATGTTATGTTTTTTGGGCGCAGTTTGTAAACCATTTTATTAATTTTATCTTCAGGATCTTCATATAGTCTGTTTATCGCCTCAATGGCAACCGCTTGATTATCCGATAGATTCAAGCTGATATGTGGCCCTAAAATATCTTTGAGATTTTCTGTATGTATTTCAAAAAGCCTCTCTCTAATTTGCTCAAACGGATTTATTATATCGGCTTTGAGAATAGGAATCAGTTCCTCTACCGCCGCAAAATAAGTTGCGCCAAGCATCTCATGAAGCACTTTTTGTGTAACGTCCATAACAAAATCTTTATGTTTGAATAAGGCTAAAGCAAGATGTTTAAAAATTTTATTATATGACACATGTTCGTCTACTGATGTAAGGGCATGAATAGCACCAAGATTCTCGAATAATTCACTTTTCGTATCACGAATAAAATTCTCAAGCAAAATGTTCAACTGCGGATCATTTAAACAGTATATATTCTTAATCACAACTGACTTATCAATTCCCACGTAATCCAAAACGGCATAAACTAAACTTAGCAAGCGCGTGTTATGGAAAATCATGACTAAAAGATGCAGTTTTCGACATTCCAAATAGTCATCGAAGGACATCGTATTTGTCTTTATGATGATCTCTTCTGCTTCGCATATCCTTTTTCTCTCCCCCATTATTTCATATTCTCCAAAACATTCGGGAATAATACGATACTTCGTCTCTATTCCATATTCCTTTCTGTATTGCTCTGACTCCATCACTGTACCTTTTAAAACGATGGTCTGCAGACAAGAAAACTCCTTAACTCCGGAATTAATAAGATCGAAAACTGCTTTAAAATGAGACTCTTTTGTTTCCATAGGTAGACCCAACATCAAATCCGCATTATTCTCCAAGCCGCGAGATTCCATCTCACGCTGAATATGGATATACATATCTTGTTTTATGTTTTCGCGTTTAATTGCTTTTAGTGTTGCTTCATTTGTAGACTGAATAGCACTCCGAACCAACATTGAACCGCGCTGCACTATATCTAAATTATCAATAATAAGATCTACCTTGTTTTTACCGGTCGAAGAACCAATACTATTAGGAAAGCCAGTTGCATCCTGCACTTCCCTGAGAGCAACGCAAATCTGACGATCCCGACTATACATACCGAAATTCGAATCAGCTACTTCAACGTCATTTATCTGGCAAGCATTTTTCTGAATACGCTGAGCTATATATTTTATTTCCTGTTCTACCCGTTCGATTGAATGATGAATTACACGATTATATACACCCATTCCCTGCTGACAAAACGCACAAGTAAAAGGGCATCCTCTGTTAGTCTCTATAAGCGGTACCTCATGGTCTATGAAAAATTTATCCATCATATGGGTTAAATAGGGGGACGGCAAATCATCAAGAGAAATCTCCTTCGCAGTTCCAATACGCTTTGACTGCTCTTGATCGCAAAGCATCATTTGATTATCGTAAATGGTTTCGGCACAAATAATGGAAGGGTATCGTACTTTTTTTGCTTCCTTTATGCTTCTTTTTTCTATGAATTTTTCAAGTATCTTTTTTGCAGCTATTTCCCCCTCGTGAATGACATACAGATCAATTGCCGCGTTCATTTTCAAAAACTCATACCGCTTTTCAGAATCAGAACTTATATTTGGTCCGCCCATAACAATGAGGACATCTGCATATTTGGATCGGATTTTTTCTGCAAAAACAGTGGAAATGTTACAATTCCACATATAATTGCTAAACATCACTACTTCAGGCACCTTATGTGTCAATGCCCTACTTAATTCATGAGGTGACTTAAAAAGCTCAATATTAATTTCATCGCCAAACTCTTTTTTTAAATAAGCGCCAATAAAACCCACGGCAAGCGGAAAACAATGATTTTGATATACTTGACCGGACTCATGTGACAACTGCGCAAGATAAACTAACATCTTTTCTCCTTCAAACTGAAATGACTCTTCTTTATAATTCAACTTGACATCTCTCTACATATCAACGCAATGGAAAAATTTCATTCTCTTGCTTGCTTTTCTCCATAGATATAGTAGTCTGGATTTATCCAAGGCAACATTCAACTATAGTTACCCATCATACAAAACATATAATATTTGTCCAAATGTCAAAAACCATATGGAAGAGACATCCGCATTCCATACACGAATCTCTCCGACTTTACGTAAAAAAGCAGGTTATATCCAGTAAGTATTAATTGATTTTTAGCGCCTTGTGAGCAAGATCGATTATTTTTGCTTGATATTGCTCTACGCCCATCCATAAAGGCAACCTGACCAAACACTCACTTGCCATATCTGTATTTTTCGTCCCATTAAAAATTTTTGCGTATTTTTCTCCTGCTATAGATTTATGCAAGGATACGTAATGAAAAATGGAATTCACTCCTTGACTCTTAAGAAAATCAATAAACTTCGTTCTTTGCTCCAAATCAGATAGTAATAAATAATATATATGGCCATTATGTTGACAATGCTTTGGAATAAATGGCCTACGAACTTCACCCGCCCGCTCTAGTATTTCAAAAGCATCATGATATGTGTTCCAAATATCTATGCGCTTTTGCGTAATATTTTCAGATTCTTCTAATTGCGCAAACAAAAATGCGGCTGTAATTTCACTTGGCAAATATGATGACCCAACATCAACCCAGGAATATTTATCAATTTCGCCCCTAAAAAACTGACTCCGATTTGTTCCTTTTTCTCTAATAATTTCAGCGCGTTTAATAAATTGAGAATCGTTAATCAGCAAAGCACCACCTTCACCACATTGTATATTTTTTGTTTCATGAAAACTCACTGCAGCTAAATGCCCCATACTACCCAGCGGGGTATTTTTAAATTTTGACAATATTCCTTGCGCTGCGTCTTCAATCACAAAAAGAGAATGTCGTCTTGCGATATCCATAATGGCATCCATTTCACATCCAACACCAGCATAATGCACCACACAAATCGCTTTTGTTTTTGCTGTAATTGCGCTTTCAATTTTTTTTTCATCGATATTCAAAGTATCTGAACGAACATCAACGAAAACAGGAATACCGCCGCGCAATACAAATGCATTCGCTGTTGAAACAAACGTAAATGATGGCATGATAATTTCATCGCCAGGATGAATATCACATAAAATAGCTGCCATTTCTAAAGCGGCTGTGCAAGAAGGTGTTAATAAAGCCTTCTTACATCCGATACTTTTTTCTAGCCAAGCATGATCTCTTTTAGCAAATTCGCCATCGCAAGTTAGTTTTCCAGCCGCATGCGCTTGAGCTATATAATGAAGCTCTCGACCAGACATATAAGGTTTATTAAATGGCACTAGCATTTAGTTTTCCTTTTTTGCAACAACCAACAAAGAACCACCAAAAGGCAAATCAAACCCCATTTTAATTAATAAACGATCAAGGCCAACCGCTTGATCAAAAGTAAAGTTAAAAAATTTATTGAGACTTAAATCATCTTTAAGATCCTTATTACTTTTTTTAAGCCGCGATATCCACATAATAGGGAAAAGAATGGAAACAAAAGAGGTTATCTTATGAATGGTAAAGCCCGCTTTTTCACATTTATTAATTAGGTCTTTTTTGCTGTATCGTCTTTTATGACAAGATATTTCATCCATAGATCCCCAAAGGCATTGATGTTGGGGCACGGTTAGAATCACCCCACCACCCTGTTTTACTGCCTGATACATTTGAGACAGAACCCTCTCGTCATCGTCCACGTGCTCTAGCACATCAAAAGCACCTATCACATCAAACTCATTCAAAAATGGTATATTACGTGCATCCATTTGAAATAGCTCAACTTTTTTTAATCGTTTTGAAGCAAATTCAAGTCCTTTGAGATAAATATCACTCCCCGTAAGAGTGAGACCTGGAAAAAATTGTTCAATAGCTGATAAAACATAACCTGTTCCACATCCTATTTCAAAAAAATGGTTCATATGCGAAAAATATTTTTTCAACGCCCAAAGGATCAATTTATTTCTAGATCGAAACCAAAAGTTTTTATTTTCAAGTTTCGTTAAATCTTCAAACAAAGCTACAGGAAAGCTATCGTTTTCTTCCGCTAATATAGGTGAAAAAATATATCGGCCAGCATAACAGCGCGGAGTGAAACCGCATACTGGACATTGCCATAATTCAGAATCAAATCTCGACTGACAAAATAAACAAATTTTCATGACCAACTATATTTATTTAGCATTCTATTCTTCATACATTTTAAGGATGATCTTCTTCCCACCCCATTCAAAATATGCTGGAAATCGATCGTTATCTGCTGTTCTTAAAAGCGCCCACTGTTCAGCAATACTCTTATAAATATCTAGCTTGACGCTTGCTTTCGTTCTTCGAGCATAATAAGACGGTGCTCCTTGTTGCTTGATCAATTTTAATTTATCATACTCATCGATAAATCTCAAACACATTTCTACCGTCTTTTCCCCTTGCAATTTTTTAATATGGTCATTGAGTTCATGACCCTGAAGTTTTATAACATCTTTAAAATAATAGGGGCCAGCATCTAGCTCATGAGTTGCCTCAAATAATGTAATGGGAATATCACTTTTCCCTTCCAATATTTGCCAAGCCAAAGGTGAAAAACCACGCCCATTGGGTAAATCGCTTGGGTGACAAACAATGTTATGTTGATGTTTTTTAAGATACCTCTCGGGAACAATTTTTTCACATGATAGAAAAAAAGCAACCCATCCATTTTCAAACTCGTGATAATCATTATAACGCCTAACGCTATATCCTCTTTTTTCAAGCTCAGCAATCAAGCTCAAAACAAACGGTGTTATCCAACCATTAGGGTTATCCTGTAATATAGAAATTTTCACTATTTACTTTCCATTAGTCATCTCGCGAATTACATAAGAAACGCGATCCATCTGTCTAAAATACATCCGACCTAAATACTCGCCCATAATCCCTAACGTTAATAATTGGACTCCGGAAAAAACGGCAATAATTGATGCTAAAAAAGTGAATCCTTGAACAACAGAACCAAAAATTAGAAATTTGATCATCACCCACAAAAAAACCAACATGCCAAAAAAGGCAGTGAAAATTCCTAATAAAATTGCTAATCTTAACGGAACAATACTAGCGCCAAAACACAAATTCATTGCGTGATGAACTAATTTCATAAAATCATACCCAGAACGTCCATTTTGGCGTTCATCATGATTTACCTTTACTTTTCCAATATTAGTTGTTACCCAGGAAAATAAAACATCCAACATAATAAAATGACTAGAAAAGGCATCAAACCCCTCTCTCAGTTGGGTACGAAATGCACGAAACGCTCCAACATCTCTGGCATACTTTAAACCCGTAAAATATCTCAAAATCACTTTTGTCAGCTTTGAGGCTGCATCTCTCCAAAAACCATGCCGTTCTTTTTCTGGCACTCCATACACAAGATCATAGCCCTCATTCAGTTTCTTAATAAGTTTTTGGATTTCTTCAGGCGGATTTTGTAGATCGTCATCAATTGTCACACAAATAGGGTACTGTGCTTGGCGAATTCCACATAATAATGCATTATGTTGACCGTAATTTTTTGTTAGATTAAAGCCTTTTATAAAATTATACTTTTTTGATAATTCTTGAATCTTCTGCCAGCTGTCATCTTGACTGCCATCGTTAACAAAAAGCAACTCATATTGAATTACATAAAGAGAAACCGCTTTTTCTATTCGAGCCGTTAAATGATCTAATGTTTTTCCTGCATTGTATACAGGAATGACAATGGATAAATTATTTATTGTATCGTTCATTCTTCCCTACGAATCTGATTCAAAAAAAACATTTTAAAATAATAGAATCTACATTCCCTATCTCATTATTTTTTCTAACTTTCGGAACTAATTCTAACTATAGATTACAGTAGTTTATCACGAGACTCTAAAAAAACACCATAAACAATTTCAAATGGTTAGCAAAAAAACTTTGTTATACCATATAATAGCTTGAGCTTGAAAGCTGCATTGGAATGAAAAAATAAGGACACTATAGCATGATAAAAACTTCGGTGAAAATTCAATATACGAAAAAACCATGCGGCTTAAAACGCTTTATTTCATTTTTAAAACATGGCCGATCTCTCGAAAATGATACCTTCTTGCTAGGCATCTTTTATACACTTATGTATGGTGGCATTTTGTTAATACCTCATGCGATTTTTTGGGACGATTGGACTTTATATCGAAACCCACCTAATGTGGTTTTAGGGATTTTCAAGCAGCTTGGAGCAATGTTCAACAGCTTTGGCTATCTTCATGTTCTAATGCTAAGTATTGGAACGTGGAATTATAAAATCCTCACTTTTCTTTTAATGTTTATTTCTGGTTTATTGCTCAATTCCATACTGGAAAGAAATGCATTACTCTCGAAGGAAAATAGATTTTTCGTCGTGCTTTTGTTTCTTATCTTGCCGTTTAACTTTGCTCGGGTAGCATTAATTGTTTTCCCGTATACGCTTTGTTATTTTTTCTTTTTTCTTGCGTGGCGTTTAATATATCAGCATCGAGTTATCGCATTACTGCTTTTTTTTCTGAGCTTCAATACAAATTCGCTACTCGTGTTTTATTTCCTACCCATGCTAGACCTGCTATACCTTGATAGTCACCTGAAAAATCCACGATCATTTTTATTGTTCGCTTATCGACGATTAGATTTTCTGTTACTTCCTTTTCTATTCTTTTTTATTAAAACTCAGTTTTTTCCACCTTCAGGTTTATATGCAGGCTATAATCAAAATTACAACCTTCTTCACATCCCTCCCGCAATTAAGGAACAGTATGAAGATTTAAAAGCTGTTGCATTTGATTTTAACTTTTATATTTTTTTGATATTAACTCCTTTTATCGCCCTAATTCTAAGAAAAAAAATCGATGCGATGAGCCAAGCTAACCATATCAGTTGGTACCTACTCGGCGCACTCGGCACTTTAGCATTCATCCTCGGGGCATTTCCTTATTGGATACTTGGCCTTATACCATCATTTCATGAATGGACATCCCGAAATCAATTGCTTTTACCATTGGGGTCAGCCTTGATTATCATCGCAGTTCTATGTCCACATAAAAAACTGTTTAAAACAATAGGTATATCGATCATGATAGCTGGATCACTCAGCTATGGAATAACAAATTACTATTCGTTTTTTATTGATTGGAATAAGCAAAAAGCGCTTATAGAATTATTTTCAAACAATTCAGTGATTAAAAATTCAAAGTTGGTGATCATCACTGATGAGACCAATCACCTCAATGCCATTAAACGCAGCTATCGTTTCTATGAATGGAATGGACTTCTAGAGCAAGCCTACGGCAACCAAAATCATTTCGTTATTACACCGGAAGATACAAAAAAATATCAAGAGGGGGGATTTGATAAATACTTTTCTAGTTATTACAAAGCAAATGGCCACCAAAGAAATGAGATGATCTCTATAGTCTTCGTCAAAATCAAGCAAGACAAAAAACATAAACCTGGCGATTTATTGTCCAACAAGATATTCCCAAAATTTACACTGTCTACCAAGATAATCCACACCCCATTATCAACCGAAATCGATGCTTATCAATAACCTCTGCACATGACAAAAAATAATTTGTTGATATTTTGAATTGATAAATAACGCGCCCACATCTCTGTAATAAAAAGCTGTGAAAATTGGCGCTTTTGAACGAATCTAATCTCCCTCGGTTGCAGGTTATAAACTACTGCTTTATTCCCACACCCACTTCAAATTTTTCATGCCAGATTCCCCATTTGTCTTGATAAAACAGTTTTGGATTATACCATTTATCGATTGTCTTCCAAAATTCAGAGGGTCTCATCCCTGTAAAATCCAGAAAGGAATCTACAATACCCTGATCAAGAATTTTATCGTGCTTTTTCACATGGAGTATCATTTCATCACGTGTCGCAATTCCAGATCGTATCCAACGAGACGCCATTTCAGTGGCTGAAGCATGACCAAATTTAGGATACTTTAAATACTGATTAAGTAAATACCCGATAGAGTCAATTTGATTATACTGTTCAATCGTACCTTCTCGTGTGTACTCGTGGGAAAGATGACGAAAGCCCCAACGTTTTGCCTGTTCATAATTCCTATGACTATCCCAAGGTACAAAATAACTCAAATATATAGGCTCTAAACCATATTTTTCACACTCATCAAGAGTGGGTTGTTTGGCTGACTCTAGCTCTTTTTCTGTCAGCTGGCCATCCTGCAACCATTGATTCCATACTGGCTTGACAACATCATTTTTGGCCTGAAGCTTCGCTGAAGCAGTCTCGATATTATATTTTCCTCCATAGGTATAATTTACATTTTCACCATAAACAAGCAGATGCAAGCCTAATTGCATTGTCATGCGATAAGGATATGCATAAATTAAGGCATCTGCATACCAAGTTGGAGAACCAATTTCAATAAATGCTTTCTTTGACAATAGACGTGCGACATGATGGTTTGGCATGATTGATATAATATCGCAACTAAAAGTATCCGATAGATTCGCAATATTTTTTCTGCCCGTATCGGTCCAATCAATATTACCTACGGACAAAAGCACGGGGTTCATACCCATCACTTCTTTCATATACCATACTTGGAAATGTGAATCTTTCCCCCCAGATACAGAAATAGCACAATCGTAGCCATTACCATATTTTCCTCTATATTTGTCGCAAATGACTTCAAATTCTTTTGTCCTATTGCCCCAATCAGTTATTTTTTGTTTTTCATAATTATGACAGGGAGAGCAAACACCATCATCATGAAAAGTTATCCCGGGCCTAGTGTCAGGCATTAAACATTGCTTACAGTATTTCATTTCAAAATCTCCGTTATTTTAAATGTTGCCATTTAATTTGAGCATTCATCGCAAGATCAACTCTTGCTGTTTTACCAATAACATTTTTATAATCAACTGCTTTTATTTCTCCTGTCCCGGGTCGTTTTACCCAAATATTTTCCTCACTAAATATTTCACCGGATTTAATGTCTCTGATTGCAACCACACAGGCATAAGCGAAATCTATCGTCGACTGCTCTTCTTGTAAAATAGTTTTACTTCCACCTAGCGCTTGGTAAATAGCACGGCTACCATCAATTAAATCCTTCAGCTCTTCAGGATTAATGGAAATGGCAACATCCGGACCTGGCCATAATTTATCTGAAGTAAAGTGTTTTTCCAATATAGAAGCGCCCAACGCAATCGCCGCAAAACAGGTATAATTGCCAATAGAATGATCACTTAGCCCCATAACCGCTTCAGGGAAATGTTCTTTTAGTTCTTTCAGTGCGCCCAGTCGAACCTTTTCATATGGAGTCGGATACATAGAAGTACAATGCATAAGCGCGTAGGGGATTTTATACTTTTCTAAAATAGCAACACTCCTTCGTATGGAAGGAATATCGTTCATGCCTGTACTAAGAATTATTGGTTTTCCGTATTTTGCAATATGTTCGATGAGAGGATAATTGTTACACTCACCAGAACCGATTTTGAAAGCCGACACCCCCATCCTCTCAAGGCAAACAGCGGCGGCTCTTGAAAAAGGCGTGGATAGATAAATCATCCCTTTCGACTCAACATATTTTTTTAACCAATTATCTTCTTCCTCCGACAATTTACAGCGATCCATAATATTCCATATTGATTCCGTCGCATTACCCGGCACAACATCATTCGGAATCATTTCGTCCTCAATAACATGACATTGAAATTTCACGCATTCACATCCAGCGCTATGAGCATCATCAACCATCTGGATAGCTTTTTGTATATCGCCTTCGTGATTAATGCCGATCTCAGCAATTATAAGCGGCGGGTAATCGCATCCAATCCGTCGATTTCCAATAACAATCGAATTCATTTTCCATTCCTTTTTTGTTCATAATTCTTTAAAACCAAACCCGCAATATAAAAATCCCACGGAGTATCAAGATCTAACGACCGAGTCTCAGGCATAACATAGGCAATTGCTCCTGCTGGTAAAAAGGTTTGATCCTGTAATAACGATAAACGCTTGTTTAAATAAATTGCACCATTCTCTTCATATACTTTTGGCAAAGCTTGTCGATATTTATATTCAATGTTTGAAGGTATAAAATATTCCAATGTTCCTCTTTCAGTAATTTTGTGTGTCTTATACGGATGCTTTGCGACCTCACACACGCTTATAACAGCAGCTGCATCATGGCCATCATTAGCTAGCTGAATTGCTTTTTCGATATCTTCAGCTATTCTGAGCGGCGATGTAGGTTGAAGCAACATCATGTATTCCGGACAAAGCCTCTCATTTTCTTCCAGCCAATGAATAGCATGTAACACAACGGAGATATGTGAAGAATCATCTTGCGAAAGCTCAGCCGGACGAATAAAGGGAACATCAGCACCCCATTGCTGAGCAATTTCAGCGATCTTTTCATCGTCTGTTGAAACAATTACTCTGCTCAGCTCTTTACATTGCAGAGCAACTTCAATTGTCCATGCAATCAGTGGTTTTCCAGCAAGCATTTTTATATTTTTTTGTGGGATCGACTTAGACCCCCCTCTCGCTGTGATTAATCCTACAATCCTATTCATACCTCTTCTACTCTCAGATAATATTACATCTATCTAATGCCTGAGGACCAACTGCTTCTGCCGATTATGCCATAGTGTTTATATTTAGTGTAATCGACAAAGGAATCAGTATAATTATTATCGGACAATATATCAAAATTTATCGCATGATCGATTAGATCATCTTGAGATTGCTTATTACTATTTACCCACAAACTCATTGACCATTCCCCTGGCAGAAAATTGTTATGTGGAATTCGCACTATAATATCTTGCACACCTAACTTAAAATCATAAAAATTTTCAACACGACTTGAAAACATGCCATAGTATGCATCCATAAACCCTTTAAAATAAATCATCACTTCTACATCTTGGGCTTTTTTTAAAAATTCAATGCCGATTTTAATTATGATATCTTCGCCCATATTGAAAGTTCCGGTAGTTTCATTCTTCGAGTTAATTGTTTCAACAAATAAAAATTTGGCGAAAGTTTTAGGCCCTTCTCTTAAGGGAGTAGATTTATTAAAATAAACCTTGTTTTTTACAACATGCTGTAGAGCAAGATAGTTGTTTACACCATCAGAAACTGATCCGATAAAGTTCACCTCCCCATTAGCTAAAACAATAGCGCTTTTGCATAAACTATTAATGGCGGCCATATTATGACTCACAAACAACACTGTTCGTCCTTCTTTTGCTGAAACATCCTCCATCTTACCAAGGCATTTCTTTTGAAATTCGACATCGCCAACTGCCAACACCTCATCCACAATTAATATTTCAGGCTCAAGATGGGCGGCTACGGCGAATGCCAGACGCACATACATACCACTTGAATAACGTTTTACCGGCGTATCTAAAAACTTTTCAACTTCAGCAAAATTCACAATTTCATCAAACTTGCGTTTGATCTCCTGACGGGTCATCCCCAATATAGCGCCATTAAGAAATATATTTTCTCGCCCAGTCAGCTCCGGATGAAACCCTGTTCCCACTTCAAGCAGGCTAGCGACTCGGCCTTTAATAGAAATTTTGCCGCTAGTCGGTTCGGTAATTCTACTCAAAATCTTTAAGAGCGTTGATTTTCCTGCCCCATTTCTGCCGATAATGCCGACCCGATCTCCTTGTTTTACCTCAAAATTTATATCTTTAAGCGCCCAAAATTCTTCAATGTTTCTTTGTGCTCCGCAATGAGGATTGCGTAATTTAGACCACAGGCCCTTTGCTTTGTTGGTAATCACATCTCGCAAAGCAACATACCGCTCATTGGACTGATGCCCTATCAAATAAGATTTTCCAATATGCTCTGCTCTAATTACAACGTCATTCACGGTCATGCCTCAAATAATATCTGCAAACGTTTTTTCCGTTTTCCGAAAAATATAAATCCCTAAGACCAAAAAAGAACATATAATTCCCAAAGAAATTATAAAACCATATAAATAAAAGGGTGATTTCCCGCCAAGAATAGCCCATCTAAATCCATCGATAACACCTACCATCGGATTGAGTGAATACAAAAGGCGATACTTCTCGGGCACCACACTACTGCTAAACCCTACAGGAGAAATATATAAGCCAAACTGAACAAGAAATGGAATAACGTAACGAAAGTCACGGAATTTTACATTGAGCGCTGTGATATAAACACCGATACTGGCTGCCGTAAAAAGCAATATCAATACAAAAAATGGCAGAAAAATAATATGCCAGCTCGGCATAAACTTAAAATAAATCATCAAAATAATCAGTATCACAAAAGAAATAAGGAAATCGATAAAATTGGTCACAATGGAACTGATAGGAATAATAATTCGAGGAAAATATATTTTGGTAATCAGCTGGGCGTTATCCACCAAACTGTTACTGGCATCAGATACCGCCGAAGAAAAAAATTGCCATGGGATCATTGCCGCGTAGACCATTATGGCGTACGGCGTATTTCCATCACTGGGAAGCTTGGCTAATCGCCCAAATATGATTGTAAAAACAATCATCGTTAAAAATGGTTTTAAAATTGCCCACAACACACCAATGATCGTTTGTTTATACCGAACGGTAATATCTCGCCAACTTAAAATATAAAATAATTCCCGATAGCGCCAAAGATCTAACCAATAATGTTTTTCGGCTCGCCCCGCTTCAATAACCAGCGTATTTTCACTTTTCATTTTAGTGTTTTATCTCTCTGATTATTTGTTTGACAGCAAAGACCACTCGATCCATTTGATCTTCGGTGAGTGTCAGCCCAGACGGCAGATACAACCCATTTTTTGCGATTCTTTCCGAGACGGGATAATGCTCATTCTGAAATAATCCCATTGCATGTAAAGCAGGTTGTTCATGCATCCCTAAAAAGAAGGGTCTTGTCTCCACCCCTTGCGCATGCAATCGCTTGGCAAATTCTACAGCATCCAAACCAACGCTTTCATCTAAAACGATTCCATACATCCAATAAACATTTTTTGCCCACGATTCTTCGACCGGGAGCGTTAATCCTGAAATATTCTTCAACCTTTCCGTATAGGCTTTTCCCATCCATCGTTTTTTCTCAATCAGATCATCGATTCTTTCTAATTGCGCAAGTCCAATGGCCGCTTGTAAATTGGTCAGTCGAAAATTATTGCCTAATTCAGTATGATAGAAACGTTTACCTGGCTTAAAACACAAGTTTCTTATAGATCTTGCTTTTTTCGCATAATCATCATTATTCGCCAGTATCATTCCACCTTCGCCCGTTGTAATAATTTTATTTGCATAAAAACTAAAACAACTGATATCACCTAACCCACCGCATTTTTTACCTTTGTATTCAGCGCCATGCGTCTCGGCAGCATCTTCTAAAACAACGAGATTATATTTTTTTGCCAAATCCAAGATAGGATCCATATCGCACGGATGCCCGTAAATATGCACCGGCATAATCGCTTTGGTTTTTTTCGTTATTTTTCTCTCGATTTGCGAAACATCCATCGTCCACGTTCTTGGCTCAGCATCAACCAACACCGGACAATACCCATTGTACGTAATAGCCTGACCGCAAGAAATAATGGTAAAAGTCGGCATAATCACTTCATCGCCGGGCGCCAAATCAAAACAAGCCATAGCCACTTGCAGCGCCACGGTCCCATTGCTCACTGCAATACCGTGTTTCATCCCACAATAGGCTGCCCATTGTTCTTCAAAAGCTTCAATATATTTTCCAGCAGATGAAATCCAACCAGATTTTAAACAGTCATTGACATATTCGAATTCTTTTTCACCGAGCGAGGGTTCATTGACGGGAATCATTTTCAACCCCCTCAAATAACACTTTATCATTTTCTTTGCCTGAATAAGGGCCTTGCTTGACTTCAATCATTTCGGCATCTTCAAGCATTTCGAATCCATGCCCGCCCGAACAAAGAAAAATCGTATCCCCCGCATTCAAATCTCTCGAGGTGATATAGGCTTGATCGGCTGGATAAAGCATCACTCTCACTTTACCCTTTTTAATAAAGAGTACTTCTTGAGTCAGCATGATTTTTCGATGATTTTCTTTGTGAAAATGTGACTTTATGAC
>Ga0154602_141_pt1 | contig 24411 bp, 17 predicted proteins | sample RifGroF2_FD_116031 | JGI IMG/M metagenome (GOLD analysis project Ga0154602, IMG submission 116031) | Gammaproteobacteria bacterium GWF2_41_13 | reverse complement strand
CGGCAAATCCATAAACAAAAATATTTACCAGATGAGTGATCGCGAACGAAAAAATTTAAAAATAAAATCTCTTCCAGGTGATCTTAATGAGGCCATTCATTGTTTTGAGCAAAGCCAACTTATGAAAACCGTTTTAGGCGATCATATTTTTTCGCATTATATAACAGCGAAAAAAACAGAATGGCACACTTATATCGCTCAAGTACATCAGTGGGAATTAGACTCATACTTGACGAGTTTCTAATAACAAACGTAACGTTTCCTGTGCGATCATCAATTCTTCATTGGTCGGAATCACGTGAATCGATAATCGACTATCTTCAGCATGAATAACTGATGCATGGCTCACATTTTTTCTCGGATCGATTTTTGCCCCAAGCCAGGCCGCACGCGCGCAAATCTTTTCGCGCACTAAGGCGGAGTTTTCGCCAATACCGGCGGTAAAAATCAATCCATCCAACCCTTGTAATTCTGCCGCTAACATCCCGATCCAAGCAGCGATTTTATAAGCAAAGACATCGATTGCCAGTTGAGCATCGGGTGAATCTGAATTTTCCAAATCACGCATATCGGCGCTTATCCCGCCGGATAATCCTAACAAACCAGATTCTCTATATAAAAGCTGACTCAATTCTTGATGATCCATTTGGTGAGCCTCCATCAAATACAATAACACCCCGGGATCAATATTACCGCATCGAGTCCCCATCGGTAATCCATCCAGAGCAGAAAAACTTAACGTCGTCGCAACGCTTTTCCGTTGATGAATGGCACACATGCTAGCCCCTGCACCCAAATGCGCAATGATGATTTTCCCATCGCGTATTGCTTCCGGCAAATAATGATCAAATTGAGAAACCACATAGGCATAAGAGAGCCCATGAAACCCATAACGGCGTACGCCCTCTTCGTGCAAATGTTTGGGCAGCGCAAAATGTTGAGACAATTCATTGCAAGTTGTATGAAAAGACGTATCAAAACAAAAGACTTGAAGCAAGTCGGGATTGATCTCGCGCACTATCGAATAACCTCTTAAATTATAAGGCTGATGCAATGGCGCTAATGGATTAAATTTTTCGACAAAGGTATAAATTTCCGGCGTGATCACAACAGATTCTCGATATTTCGTACTGCCGTGAATAAGTCGATGTCCTGCAGCAATAATTTCTAAGTTATGCTGAGATAACCAATCTAAAATATCACGAATAGCACGTTCATAAGGATCTACATATTGACTATTTTTAGATAACGTCGAAAGATGGATGGATATTTTTTCGCCCTGCGTACTACTCTTAATATGCATCACGGGTTTTTTGAGAACATTATCGACAAAACCTGCATAAATTTTTTGAAGTGTATTATTCTCGACAGAAAAAACAGCAAATTTAATGCTCGAAGAACCGGCATTTAGCGTCAAAATCGCTTTCATTATTGTGCTCCTGTTTATTGTTCATATCATTTATCACATTATCAACGAGCACCGCTCATTCTGCAATAGGAGAAAGACAAGGATTTGAAGTAACTTCTTCCCTAAAGTCGCAACGACACAAGAACGTATTGAGTTCTCAATCCGTAATATCTCCATAATTCGCAATAAATTTTGAGAGCAAACAAGATCCCACGCGCGACTCGGCGGTCGCCGCGCGACTAAGCACAATGACAGGGACTTTAGCGCCAAGCGCGACGCCATAACAAGTGGCGTTTGCGCAATGCTCAAGCACTTTAACTGCAATATTACCTGAATCTAAATCCGGAAAAATAAGAATATCCGGATCTCCTGCAACCGACGTCGATAATTTTTTTGCCCTCGCCACTTCTGTTGAAATTGCCGCGTCAAATTGTAACGGCCCCGCTAATAAACCGCCCGTGATTTCTCCTCGTTCAACCATCTTACAAAGATCCGCACAATCTAGTGAAGAGGGTACTTTTTCAGACGGCACATCCACTGAAGAAAGTAATGCAACTTTCGGTAATTTAATCCCTAAAGTCATCGCAAAATTAATCGCGTTTTGAACGATGTCTTTTTTTTCTTTCAAAGAAGGTTTGATATTAAATGCCACATCCGAGCAAATGAGCAATTTATGATACGATGGCACATCAACCAACATGCCATGCGTCATGCGTCGATCGGTACGCAACCCACCGTCTCGGCTAACAATCTTAGCCATAAAAGTTTCTGTATGTAAATTTCCTTTCATCAAGGCATTGAGCAATCCTTCTTTCGCCATTTCAACTGCTTTTGTTGCGGCTTCTTCCTCTGAATTGGCACCAACACATTGATAAGCAGAAATATCGCTCCCCAGCTTCGCCGCCACCTCATTAATTTTATCGATCCGTCCGATAAAAACAGGCGTAATCACTTTTCGCTCAGCCGCGACGAGCGCACCTTTTAATGTTTCCGCATCTTCCGGGCACACAATTCCCATGTTGAACTGAATTCCTTCGGGCGCTCTCGCAAACAACGCTTTCATTTTTCCCATTTGATAATTCCTCTCAACTCTTTTTATCGCGCTCGCTTGTTAATGACTGTCATTGCGAGACACGTCGTGTCGAAGCAATCCAGTCTCCCGTCATCCCGCGAGATCCAGAAATCCCTATTTCCCTCATCCATGGCACCTGCCTGGATTCCGGATAATTTTATGCATCCCTACACAAAATTCCCGGAATAACAGAACGTCGTCATCCCGCAGCTTGACCGCGGGATCCAGTTTTGATTCTGCTTCGTCGCTAACGCTCCTCGCAATGACGGCAAATAGTCTTCTTCCTTAATCCTCACTTCCCTTCCGCTAATTTCTCATAATACGCGCGTCGTCTATCCACGTCTTTTTGCGCTTCTGCCATTAAACGTTTCGCTTCTTCTGGATGCGTACGCTCCAACACTCTAAATCGATTTTCGCTTTCCGCAAACTGAGTCAACGAAATGGACGGTTTTTCACAATCCAATTGTAATGGATTAAGCCCCTCATTCATCCGGTCCGGATTATAACGATACAACGGCCAATATCCGCTCTTCACTGCTAATATCTCACGGTCAGCTACCGTGCGCATATCAATACCATGTGCGATACAAGGCGCATAGGCGATAATTAAAGCGGGGCCGTTGTAAGCGTCCGCCTCTTTAAAGGCTTTGATCGCTTGTGCTGGGTTTGCCGCTAAAGAAATGGACGCCACATACGCACTGCCATAAGTCATCGCCATCAATCCTAAATCTTTCTTCGCCGTTTTCTTCCCTTCCATCGCAAATTTTACAACGGCGCCACGAGAAGACGCTTTCGACGCTTGGCCACCCGTATTGGAATACACTTCTGTGTCTAGCACAAGAATATTAATTTTCTTGTTTGATGCGATCACATGATCCAATCCGCCAAAACCAATATCATAAGCCCAACCATCTCCACCTAACGCCCAAATACTGTGTTTTACCAGAAAATCCGCGATTGAATATAAAATACTGGCCTCGGATTCTTTCATTTTTTGCAAGCGTGATTTTAACTCAGCAATACGCTTACGTTGCAAATGAATCGCCTGATCCGTATCTTGCTTGGCCTCTAAAATTTCAGTAAAAAGATTGTCTCGACAGGAAGGCATTAATTTTTTTAACAAATGCTTTGCATAGTCTTTAAGTTTTTCTTCGCTCAACGCAAAACCGAAAGCAAATTCAGCATTGTCTTCAAACAACGAACCGGAATAAGCAGGACCATATCCTTCATTGTTAACCACCCAAGGATTGGTTGGCAACATACTGCCGTAAACGAGTGCACACCCACAAGCCGTTCCGACAATCATTCGATCACCAAATAACTGGCTCAACATTTTAACATAAGGCGCTTCACCACAACCGCTACAGGCGCCGCAGTATTCAAACATCGGTTGCACATATTGCAAGCCTGGCAACGTAGATGTATTAACCTCTGTTTTTCCTAAGTAAGGCAGTGTTTCGAAAAACTCCACATTTTGTTTTTTGTTTTCAAGCACAAGCTCTTTTTCGCCCATAGTTAAAGCTTTCTCTTTCGCGGGACAAACGCGAACACACAACTCACAGCCCATACAATCTTCTGGATGAACCTGCAGCACAAAATGCTTCCCTTCTGCATTTTTTCCACGTAAAGCTGCTTTTTTAAATCCCGCGGGTGCATTCGCCAAAGCTTCCGTCGTACCTTGTTTGACACGAATCACGCTATGCGGACAAGTCGCCACACAACGACCGCATTGAATACACGCTTCTGGATTCCACACGGGAATTTCGGCGGCGATACTGCGTTTTTCCCATTGCGTCGTTTGCGATGGAAATGTGCCATCACAAGGAATCGCGCTCACGGGCAGATCATCGCCTTTATCGATAATCATTTTAGCAATCACATCTCGCACGAAAGCTGGTGCTTTTCCGCTCACCGCATCGGGAATTTCTTTTGTGCTCGTGACCGTTTTTGGCACTTCAACTTTAAACAAATTGGCGATCGCCTGATCCACCGCTGCAAAGTTTTTCTTAAGCACTTCTTCGCCCTTCACCGCATAAGTTTTACGAATAGATTCTTTAATCGCTTCGATGGCTTTTTCTTTAGGGATAATATTTGATAAGGCAAAAAAGCACGTTTGCATAATCGTATTAATGCGATTGCCCATGCCCGTTTCTTTTGCCACACGTGCCGCATCGATCACATAAAACGAGATATGTTTATCGATAATTGTTTGCTGAATAATACGCGGCAAATGATGCCAAACTTCCGTCGGGCCATAGGCGCTATTCAGTAAAAACGTAGCCTTCGGCGCCGCCAATGCCAAAATATTACTTTTCTCGACGAATTGATATTGGTGACACCCAATAAAAGTCGCTTGATTGATTAAATAAGTCGATCGAATTTTACGCGGGCCAAAACGTAAATGTGATGTCGTTTTGGATCCGGATTTTTTCGAGTCATAAACAAAATAAGCTTGCACATCATGATCAGTCTGTTCGCCAATAATTTTGATTGTGTTTTTATTGGCGCCAACGGTTCCATCCGCACCCAACCCATAAAATAGGGCGCGAATCACATCATCGGATTCGATATCGTAATGCGCATCATAAGGTAAATGCGTATGGCACACGTCATCCACAATACCAATCGTAAAATGATTTTTCGGGTGTTCTTTTTTCGCTTCATCAAAAATCGCTTTAACCATGGCTGGCGTAAATTCTTTGCTGGAAATACCATATCGCCCACCGATGATGGTTGGTAGCTGCTTTAATTCGCCCGATTGATACGCTTCTAAGATCGGCAAAGACAATTCTTGATGCAAAGGCTCACCGCTTGACCCTGGCTCTTTCGTCCGATCAAGAATAACGAGTGTTTCACAGGATTTTGGCAATACTTTTAATAAATATTTTTTGGAGAAAGGTCGGAATAATCGGACATTTAATAACCCGACTTTTTCACCTTGTTTAACCAAATGCTCAACGGTTTCATAAACAGTCCCCGCACCCGAACCCATCAGCACGATAATACGTTCTGCTTCGGGATGTCCAAAATATTCGATCGGCTCATAATGTCGGCCTGTTATTTTTTCGAATTTTTGCATGAGCTCGCTGACGATATCGGGTGTCGCATCATAATAACGACTCACTGATTCTCGTGCTTGGAAAAAAATATCAGAGTTTTCAACGGCGCCACGAATGAAGGGATTTTCAGAGCTCAATCGTCTGGCACGGTGTTCGGCAATCCATTCATCATCAATCATCGCACGAATTTGTTCATCCAATAAGTATTCAATTTTGCTCACTTCATGACTTGTTCTAAATCCATCAAAAAAATGCAAAAAAGGAACATGCGATTTCAAACTCGCTGCTTGAGCAATCAAGGCCATATCATGCGCTTCTTGCACGCTCGCCGAAGCCAATAACGCAAAACCCGTACCGCGAGTAGACATCGCATCGGAATGATCGCAATAAATAGACATCGCCTGTGTCGCAACGGATCGAGCCGCCACATGAATTACGGTCGGTGAAAGCTCTCCGGCAATCTTAAACATGTTCGGAATCATCAACAATAGCCCTTGTGAGGCGGTGAATGTTGTGCTGAGCGCGCCAGTTTGAATCGCCCCATGCAAGGCACCCACAGCGCCTGCTTCGCTTTGCATTTCAACAACCATCGGCACAATACCCCAAGCATTTTTTTTGCCTTTGGCTGCCCAAGCATCAGCATATTCACCCATATTCGAAGCCGGCGTAATTGGATAAATCGCACAAATTTCATTTGTCCGAAAACCAATATCGGCAGCGGCCTCATTGCCATCTATTGTTCTATAAGTGATTTTTGTCATAATGCCTTACCTCTCAATTTAGATTGTTATGATTCTTAAAACGTAACTATTCAGCCCCTATTTTGGCGCTTTTTGACGAAAAATCACCCAAAATATGAACGTTCCCGTATCATCACGATCGCGGTAAATAGTTACCTTGAAAACAAAATAAAGAGGGGGTGATTTTTATCCACCCCCCATATCAAACGACCATCTAACCTTCGCTATAAATGCCTTTTAATCGACCCACGTCAGCGATGCGCTTTTCAGCCATACGAGCTGCTGCGGCGGCGGTCGTGATTTTTTCTTTTTCAGCGACGTCAAAGATCGTTGAAAGTGTATCGTAAATATCGTTGGTCAGCGCCCAAGCATGCTCGGCACCACCGCCTGCAATTTCTGAATACACATTAATTAATCCGCCCGCATTGATCACATAATCTGGGGAATAAAGAATCTTACGTTTTTCAAGCTCGGCGCTGTGCTTGATTTCATCTTTTAACTGATTGTTGGCAGCGCCAGCAATCACTGAACATTTTAACATCGGGATGGTTTTATCATTGACCGTAGCCCCTAATGCACAAGGTGCATAAACATCCACTTCCGCTTTATAAATGTCTTCGCCCTGTACCGCCGTCGCACTAAATTCTTTCACAACACGTTGAATGGCATCTGTATTGATATCAGAAACGACCAAGTTAGCACCGGCTTCATACAATTCTTTACATAAGTTATAACCGACGTTACCAACCCCTTCAACGGCGACTTTAATTCCCTGCAAGCTATCTTTTCCTAATCGTTTTTTTACACCTGCTTTGACGCCCATAAATACACCATGGGCAGTCACTGGAGAAGGATCGCCTGACCCACCCAAATAGGCTGGAATACCGACAACGTTATCCGTTTCTTCTCGAATCCAAGTCATAAATTTCGGAGAAGTGCCCACATCCTCGGCTGTAATATAGCGCCCGCCTAATCCGTTAATAAATCGCCCTAATGCTCGAAAAAGTGCTTCGGAAGCGATTTTTTTGGGATCACCAATCACGACGGATTTTCCTCCGCCTAAATTTAAACCAGCAACGGCCGCTTTGTAGGTCATCCCTCGAGATAATCTTAATACGTCTTCAATCGCGTCTTCTTCTTTCGCATAAGGATACATACGACAACCACCTAATGCAGGACCTAACACGGTGTTGTGAATAGCGATAATAGCTTTGAGCCCAGAAGGTTTGTCATGACAATAGACCACTTTTTCATGCCCTGTGACATCAATAATATCAAATACACCCATGAAGATTCTCCTCTATAGTTTGAATGGGACGGACAAAAAGGCACCTTACAATAATTATTTTATTTGGCGGCCTTTTTAACGGCGGCTAGTTTAATGCGCGAGGTTACCAATTGCTAGTAATATAGCATATAAATAACAACGAAAAGGTTACTTTAACTAAAATACATTTTTTTTCATTTGGTTATTGCAAAAAACCTTGAATTCAATAATCATTAGTGCCGATTGGTGATATTGTTTCCGATAAAATTGCCGATCATGCTCAGTTCCTAAATGCCAGAAAATCCTTAACTTCAAGGATGGCTTTGATCATTAGAATTATAACGTAAAACCATGAGGTGACTGATGAGCACTGCAGCAACTGAAAGGTTAAAACAACCCCCCGTTTTTAAATTATCTTGCCTAACCGTGATGTGTGAGCGGTTTGGATTTTATGTCCTCACATTCTTTATCGTACTTTATGCAAAAAGTATATTTAATATGTCCGATACGAATGCCTTTATTTTGTTCGGTGTATTTCAAGCCCTAGCTTACCTCGCAACGGCAGCGGGCGGCTATTTAGCCGATAACGTATTCGGTATTCGACGATGTTTGGTGACGGGATTATTCTTAGAAGCAACGGGGCTCACCTTGTTATCGATTCCCTGTCGAACGATATTTCCTATTTCTCTCGCCATGATTATCATCGGTGTCGGTCTTTTTAAAACAGCGCCCACTCACCTGTTAGGACGCAGCTATAAAGAAAACGACCCTCGTGTTGATAGTGGATTTACCCTGTATTATATGTGCATCAATATTGGTTCACTTATTTCATCAACACTCGTCGCTATTCTTCAAAAAATGTATGGCTACGACGTCGCCTTTCTTGTAGGCGGACTGGGTCTTTATTGTGGATTATTGTTTTATTTCCTATTCCGACACACAGCAATCGAACCAGACTCGACAGTAGGCCGATCAAAATTACCCGCCGCTCGAGGCATTAAAATTTTTCTCATGATCATAGCGGGTGTTTTACTCAGCATTTTCCTGGTTTCTCACCCCGAAATTGCTAATATTTTCTTGGTTGTCGCCACGATTGGATTATTTGCCTATTTTTTAATGGAGATCATTCGTAGCCCAAAAGTAGAACGATTCAAAATCGCCGCTTGTTTATCTCTGATCGCCATGGGGCTCATTTTTTTCATTCTCTATCAACAAGCCTATACCTCGATGGTCTTATTCGTGAACCGTAGCATTGACCGTCATTTTCTCAGTTTTGAAATCCCTACCGTATGTTTCTTCGCCTTGAACCCATTCTGGGTCATTGTGCTAGGCCCTCTCTTAGCCTCATTTTACAAATATCTCAGCAATCGTGGCGGCGATTGGCACATTACCTTTAAATTTCCGCTAGGCCTTTTAATTACGAGCGGCTGTTTTTGGGCCTTAGTTCTTGGTGCTTACTTCGCTAATAGTGCCTCTTTGGTAGCCTCAGGTTGGATGGTATTAGCCTATTTTCTCTACACATTAGGCGAAATGCTAGTCAGCGCTTTGGGTGTAGCTATGGTGACGCATATTGCGCCAAAACGCATGTATGGCGTTATGATGGGCGCCTGGTTTGTGGTCGGCATGTCTTTAGCTTCTGCCTTAAGCGGTGTTTTTGCCGGCATTGCCAATGTGCCAGACACCTTACAAGATCCTGCGGCTATTCTACATATTTATACAATCGCCTTTGCTAAAATTGGCGCCGCAAGCACCATTTTGGCCTTGTTGTGTTTTGTAGTAGGTCCGTATATCAAACGGATGTCCGAAGCAAAAGGGTAACATTCACGCTTAATAAAAAAAGCATGCCTTACGCATGCTTTTTTTATGGGTCAAGGAAAAAATTATGCCTATTGAAAAAATTGTTCAAAAAATAGCTCAAACTTTGGAGACATCTGATTTGTTTTACGGACACGGCACTGATAATGCAGTCAGTGAAGCGGTTGCCCTTGTCTTTCATGTACTCAATTTATCGTTCGATATCGATCAAGCAGAACTCAGCAAAATCATACCCACTCAAGCACAAGAACAAGAAATTTTGGCGCTTGCAAAAACCCGCATTAAAACCAAAAAGCCTTTGCCCTATTTAACGCACACAGCTTATTTTGCCGGATTGCCTTTTTATGTCGATGAACGAGTTCTCATCCCCAGATCACCTTTCGCAGAATTAATCGAAAATCAATTTGAGCCTTGGGTTCGACCAGATTGTATTAAGACTATTTTAGATCTGTGCACTGGCAGTGGATGTATGGCGATTGCCTGCGCAAAATACTTTCCCAATACACACATTGATGCAGTCGATATATCACAGGACGCTTTAGATGTCGCAGCGATTAATATCAAAAAACATCAAGTTGAAAATCAGGTACACCTATTTCAATCTGATTTATTCGATCAAATCCAAAAACAATACGATCTCATTATCAGCAATCCACCTTATGTTAGCCAACAAGAAATGCAACAACTTCCTAAAGAATATTTGCACGAACCCTCACTCGCCTTAGAAGCTGGAAAAGAAGGGCTCAGTATCGTTAATCGCATTTTACGAGAAGCCAATCGCTTTCTCTCAGAAAATGGCGCACTTTTCGTTGAGGTAGGAAACACTCAAGAAACTCTTGAAAAACATTACCCCTCTACTCCCTTCATGTGGCTGACATTCGAAAGAGGTGGGGACGGGATTTTTCTGCTTTCAAAAAAAGAACTCTCAGACTGGGCTACTGCAAACTAAATTTAGTCTCAGGATACTTCTCAATTTGCACGAAAATAATGGTAACTACTCAGCACGCTCGGGGGAACGTCCATCTTTTGGCGCTTTTTGACGAAAAATCTCTTCAAAATGCTCATGTATTATTTATACACTCCGCTTTCTCATCGATTTTTCGTCAAAAATCATCCAAAATCTGAACGTTCTTGTATCATCACGATTTCAGGCGGGAAGTTACAAATAATGTAACTACTCAGTGCTTGTCAAGGAACGCGTTTTCTTATTCCGAATTCGCGTTTAAAAAACTGGATAAATAAACAGCTTGACCCAAAGCAAAAAGGAAAGTCAAACTCAATAATCCAAATAATTTAAAGTCCACCCAAACTGATGTGCTGTAATGATATACGACATAGAGATTGAGCATGCCAGTTAAAAAGAAAAACAAACACCAACTAGTATTGACACGCCGCCACACAAGATGAGGCAAAGTAAGTTTTTTCCCCATCATATGCTGAATCATTGGTTTCTCCGCCCATAACTGAGTCCCTAAAAATATCGCCGCAAAAAACCAATTCACAATCGTCGGTTTCCATTTAATAAACAATGGATTCCGTGAAAAAATCGTTGCACTACCCAACAATAAAATAACCAAACAGGTGATAACTTGCAGCGGCTCAAATTTTTTATATCGATAACGGTAAATCATCATCTGCAAAAAAGAAATAATCATGGCGGCAATTGTCGCCGCATAAATACCCGCTAACTTATAAATAACAAAAAAAACAATAATCGGAATAAAATCGTAAAATACTTGCATAAAATAAATTGCCCTAGTTTAACTCAACGCCCCGAAGCATGAATACAATAAATCTAATTTGCAAGATAGTTTTTCGATAGGCATACAAGATTCCTGTTCTATGTTGAATCGAGTGGGTAATTTTATTTAGATGCGTTTACCGTAAACCCCCTCACGCGGAACTCGATTTCTAAGATGATTTACGTTAAAATTTGTAATATTTTAGCGATAAACACCAAAGGAAACTAATCATGAATTTGAATTATTTGGATTTCGAACAATCCATTGCCGAGCTCGAATCAAAAGTCGCTGAATTACGTGCTTTAGGCGAAACCAACAATTTAGATATTCAAAAAGAAATTTCACAACTTGAAGAAAAAAACCGCCAGCTAACGAAATCCATTTTTACCCATTTGAAAACTATGCAAATCGTACAAATAGCACGTCATCCCATGCGGCCTTATACGCTCGATTATATTGAAAGAATTTTTACGGAATTTGACGAACTCCATGGTGACCGTCATATCAGTAAGGGCCCTTCCATCATTGGTGGCGTTGCTCGTTTAGACGAAAAACCCGTTGTTATATTAGGGCATCAAAAAGGACGAAAAACGCAAGAAAAACTCGAGAGAAATTTTGGTATGCCGCATCCGGAAGATTATCGCAAAACACAACGGCTGATGACCATGGCTGAAAAATTTCATTTGCCCGTTCTCACTTTTATTGATACAGCCGGCGCTTATCCAGGATTAGGTGGAGAAGAACGAAACCAAAGTGAGGCTATTGCGCGCAATTTGTCGCTCATGTCTCAATTAAAAACACCCATTATCTGCACCATCGTTGGCGAAGGCGGGTCAGGCGGTGCTATTGCGCTCGGTGTTGGAGACCGTTTACTGATGTTGCAATACAGTATTTATTCAGTGATTTCTCCTGAAGGATGTGCTTCTATTTTATGGAAAAATACCGAAAAAACTGAAGAGGCCGCTGAAGCGTTGGGTATAACCGCCGCCCGATTAAAAAAATTAGGATTTATCGATCAAATTATCGAAGAACCCTTAGGCGGCGCACATCGCAATTACGATGAAATGGCTGCAAAAATAAAGCGCGTTTTAATCGACCAACTCGCTGTGTTAGAAAAAACGCCGATACATCAATTGCTTAAAGATCGCTATCAACGATTGATGACTTACGGGATGAAAGATGCCTCGTGACAAAAAATCATGGTAACTACGCAGCGCGCCCAAAAAAACGTTCCTATTTTAGAGGCGCTCACTGCTTTTCTGTCAAATATTTGTCGCGCCAATACTGTTTACGTCGCTTATAGTGGTGGCGTTGATTCACACGTTTTACTTCACGCATTAGCTGGATTGCGCGATCCATACCGCTTTAACTTGCACGCTGTCCACGTCCATCATGGATTACTGCCTCATGCCGATCAATGGGCAAAACATTGTGAAAAGATAGGCACAGAAAATAAAATCGCTTATACAAATATTTCTGTAACCGTACGGCTCGAAAAAGGCGACAGCATCGAAGAAGCAGCAAGAACAGCACGTTATCAAGCCTTAGCGAACCTACTCAATATAGGAGATTTACTCTTTGTAGCGCATCACCAAGATGACCAAGCAGAAACTTGTTTATTACAATGCCTCCGGGGATCTGGTCCGCGAGGGCTAGCCTCTATGCCTACTCAAATACCTTTTGCGAAAGGACTATTAATTCGACCTTTTTTAAACACTTCACGTCAAATGATTTTAAATTATGCTCGCCAACATCAACTCACATGGGTTGAAGATGAAAGCAATCACGATATTCGTTTTTCGAGAAATTTCTTACGTTATCGCGTGATGCCCTTATTAAAAGAACGGTGGCCTTCCGCCGGCCATAGCTTGATGCAAGTCGCTTCTCACGCTGCGGAAGCAGAAACTTTACTACAAACTCTGGCTGAAATAGATTTTAAACAAGCTTACCAAAACGTAACCAATACCCTCTCCATTGATTACTTACGCTCACTTCCTTTTATCCGTCAAAAAAATCTGCTGAGATATTGGTTTTATCAAAAAAAAATGCGGATGCCCTCCACTCAACAGCTCGAGCAAATCATACCAAGTGTTATTGATGCAAAACAAGATGCAACCCCCTGTCTACGCTGGAAAAACACTGAGGTACATCGCTATCAAAATCAGTTATATTTAAACACGATATCCCCAACAATCAATTCCTCTTTAATTATCCCCTGGCCTGACTATCGAACACCGCTCATGCTACCGAATGCGTTGGGCACTCTCACGGCAGAAATAAAAACAGGTGAAGGGATCGACCCAGAAAAAATGCAACACATCACGGTACGTTTTCGACAAGGGGGAGAAACATGTAAACTGCCCTATCGAACAGTCACGCATTCGCTCAAAAAATTATTTCAAGCTTGGAAAATTCCAACTTGGCAGCGCGCCCATTTCCCGCTCGTTTACATCGAAGAGCAATTAGCAAACATTCCAAATTATATCGTCTGCCGAAATTTTTTATTAACTGATAAAAAAAAGGCCGGTGTAACGATTCATTACCACCAGCCCAATCAAGACAATATAGATTAAATATTTGATTCTAGCAATTATTTTTCCGTATGGTGGCAACAGCAGCCATTACTTTTCCAAATGTAATTGATCAAAGCGCCAACGGCCAAGATAGGAATCATGATATCAAAAAAATTGGTAATCATAATGACTGGTTTCAACGCTGTTTGAGGAAGAACCAAACCTAATACGGCCAAAGCAATCGCGCCAAGGACCACCAAGAAGCAAAACAATTTACGTAACATATTTCAATCTCCAAGAAGTTAATTAATCCGTAATGCTGAATATTACGAGAACTTTAGATTACGCGGAGATTTCTTGAGAGTCAATTTGAATTTTGCTATTCCCTGCTGTTTTCTCGAACTATGCTATTCAATCTGAATTCGGCATGCCTTTTCGACACGCAAATACTCAACAAAATGATTGACGTCTTTCAAGATTGCAGTATGCTAACATCTTTCATGCAAATTCAGGATGGACGTTGCTGAAAATAAATAGTAACTATTCACCATGATCTTGATGATACAAAATCTGAACGTTCCTCTGAACGTGCTGAGTAGTTGCAATAAATATTTATCCCAGATTTACGCTTTCAGGAGAGGTGGCTGAGTGGTCGATAGCGGCGGTCTTGAAAACCGTTGAGCTCTCACGAGCTCCGGGGGTTCGAATCCCTCCCTCTCCGCCAACCCTGATCCCAGACTGTTCGCGAATGAGATTTCGGGATTAGCACAAAATAGACTCGAGTATTTTGGTTTCGCGGCGAGGAGAGAACAACAGGCGTGTGTCAGTCATACATGACTGTTGCGAACGACGACGCCAATAAAGCCGAAAACTAAAAGACGAAGGGTATAACACTTTTAGAGAAGAGCCCGTATGATAAAGGTCATGATTGTTGATGATCATCGGCTAGTTCGAAAAGGAATTTCAAGTCTTCTAGCAAATGCATCAGATATTTCCGTTGTCGGCGAAGCAGAAAGCGGCGAAGAAGCTATTCAAGCGGTCAAAGAATATCAACCTCATATTATTCTCATGGATTTGCAAATGCAGGGTATCGGGGGATTAGAGGCAACAAAAAAATTATTACGCAGTTTCCCTCATTTAAAAATTTTGGTCGTCACGGTCTGTGAAAATGATATTTTCCCTTCGCGTTTATTAGATGCTGGTGCCTCTGGCTATGTCACTAAAAATGCCAGCACAGAAGAAATCATATTGGCAATCAGGGAAGTTTATCAGGGTAAATGCTACATTTGCGCGAGTATTGCACAAAAGTTAGCGGTTCACCGATATGCCCGATCAGAAAAGAAAACCATATTAGATACCTTGTCATCCAGAGAATTACAAATTTTAGTCACTATTGCACAAGGTAAAAAAACGCCTGCCATTGCAAAAACGTTGCATTTAAGCCCAAAAACAATCAACACTTATCGCTATCGTCTCTTTGAAAAACTGGGGATTAAGAATGATGTTGAACTCACTCATATCGCTTTACAAAATAATTTGTTAGCAGTCGAATAACGTCATGAACGAAGCATTAGCCGACTGCTTAAAAAAACTTTCTACGCGCGCGGGTATTTATTTAATGCTGGATCGAACCGATCGCGTGCTCTACGTAGGTAAAGCTAAAAACCTTAAAAATCGCGTGAACAGTTATTTCCATACCTCGACCTTGAATGCTAAAACAGCGGCTTTAGTCAAACAAATCCATTCGATTCAAACACTCACCACACAAACTGAAAATGAAGCCTTGATTTTAGAAAACAATTTAATTAAAAAACATCGCCCTCCCTATAATATTTTATTTCGCGACGACAAAAGCTATCCCTATATTTTTATTTCAGCTGATCCTTACCCCTTGATCACTTTATATCGCGGCAATAAAAAGCAAAAAGGTCATTATTTCGGCCCCTATCCTCAGGGACGAGAAGCTCGCGAAACAGTTCATCTCTTGCGAAAATTATTTTTTTTGCGCTCATGTGAAAACGCTGAATTCGCCCATCGATCCCGGCCTTGTTTACAGTATCAAATTAAGCAATGCAGGGCTCCTTGTGTCAATTTTATTTCGCCCCAAGACTATCAAGCACAAGTCCGTTATGCGACTTTATTTTTAGAAGGAAAAAGTTCAACAATTATGGATGATTTAGCTATCAAGATGAATGAAGCTTCTTCACAATTAAAATTTGAGGAAGCTGCCTTTTATCGCGACCAGATTCGCATGCTAAAAAATATTCAAAGCACTCAATCTGTCCAGAAAAACCAGGAAAATGTTGATGTCATTATCGCACGACAAATTGAGCAATCCGCTTTTGTTTATTTACTCATGATTCGTGATGGCAAAGTATTAGGGCATAAACACTTCATTCAACGCAACAAACTATCTCTCGAGATGTCTGAGGTTATTTCTACCTTTATTTTACAATATTATTTGGAAGCGCACGAACAAAAACCCAATGAGATTATCATAGAAACGCCGTTACCAAAAACCACCTTATTAGAATCCATTTTAACAAAACAATTTCATCACCCTCTTCATTTAAAAGCACAGGTAAAAGCCCATCGACAACAATGGCTAGAATTGGCAAAAACAAATGCCCAAGAAATCATGCAAAACCAATTATCTTTGCGCCACCGCTATTTTCAACAATTTTGCGCATTACAAAAACTACTGCAATTACCCAGTTTACCCGAGCGAATAGAATGCTTTGACATCAGCCACACTCAAGGCACAGCAACCATCGCTGCCTGCGTTGTCTTTGGATTAAGTGGCCCCTTAAAAAAAGATTATCGTCGTTTCAATATGATAGGAATTAAAAGAGGCGACGATTTTGCGGCCATTCATCAGGCCGTCAAAAAACGTTATACCGCGTTGCTCAAACGTTCGATCGCATTGCCCAATTTACTAATTATCGATGGCGGAAAAGGACAATTAACAGCCGCGCAAACAGCACTCGATGAATTAGAATTAACTCAAATAACCATACTCGGCATGGCAAAAGGGTCTGAACGCAAAAGAGGCGCGGAAAAAGTTTATATCGGTCGGCATGTACTTGAAATCGAGGATGCTCCTCGACATCCGGCTTTTCAATTACTCCAAAAAATTCGAGATGAAGCGCATCGCTTCGCCATCACAGGTCATCGTCGCAAACGTCAGGAACAAAGCCGCATTTCTATTTTGGATGAAATTCCACAACTGGGCAAAAAACGCCGTAATTTATTATTAACGCACTTTGGCGGACTCCAAGGATTGCTAAGCGCTGGTGCGATCGATATTGCCACAGTTAAAGGCATCAGTAAAAAAATGGCCGAAATCATTTTTGCACACCTGCATAAATAGTGATGGCTATCATACTTTTTCTTATTCTGCCAATTTTTTAATTGCGCTTGTGATAATCATTTGCTTTCTCTTAAAAAAATCGTATATTTCAAGAAGGTTAAATTTCGTGTTATTTTAGCGGTGGGCTGTCGAATTCAATAGAATTCCTATGTTAAAAACACAAGTTTTTTTGAATATCAACTTAGGTGTCATACTGATGAAAATCCCGACGATGTTAACGTTAATGCGCTTAGCCATCATCCCGTTCATCATATTGTTTTACTATATCCCTTTTCACAGTATGCGCATTGCGGTAGCGATTTTATTTATTTTAGCTTGCCTGACAGATTGGCTAGACGGTTATTTGGCCAGAAAATTAAATCAAACCACAAGATTCGGTGCTTTTTTAGATCCTGTTGTCGACAAAATCATTGTTGCTGTTGCGTTGGTACTATTAGTCTCCGACCCACGATTGCCCTACTTAGTCATTCCTGTCGCAGTCATTATTTGCCGAGAAATCGCCATTTCCGCTTTGCGAGAATGGATGGCGGAAATTGGAAAACGTACGAGCATTGCCGTCAGCTTTATGGGAAAAGTTAAAACGACAATTCAGATGATTGCGGTAATTGCCTTATTAGCCTGTAATCCAGCCAACCCCAATTGGGTCATGTATGTGGGATATATACTGCTATATGTGGCGGCGATTTTAACAATTTGGTCCATGGGTATTTATTTAAGAGCGGCTTGGCCCAACTTTGAACTCAAATAGTGCTTGTTTTTCGGAAAAAAGACGTTAGAATGCCTTTGTTTTATAGTATGAGTGTGCGGGAATAGCTCAGTTGGTAGAGCATAACCTTGCCAAGGTTAGGGTCGCGAGTTCGAGTCTCGTTTCCCGCTCCAAAATATAAAGTCGCACCAACGGCTTTTTTAGATTAAGCTAATTGATTCCAAATTCGATATCGATAATTTATAGGTTTGTGGCTGGGTAGCAGAGTGGTTATGCAGCGGCCTGCAAAGCCGTTGACGCCGGTTCGATTCCGGCCTCAGCCTTGTTAAGTACACAGTGGTTTAGAAAGTTTTTTCTAGCCCGGGTGGCGGAATAGGTAGACGCAAGGGACTTAAAATCCCTCGGGAAGAAATTCCTGTGCCGGTTCGATTCCGGCCCCGGGCACCAATCATATCAAGCATTCCAGCAGTAACATCCTTTCGATTCTTAGCCATTGTTTTTTATACATGGCGCGATGGCGGTGCAATTGCAAACAACAAAGCATCATTGGGTGCACCAATTTCTATTTTTTAACGCGAATTCCGGATAAGAGAAAAAAGATATTGAAATGATCGCGGCCTTGTGGCGCAATTTGAATAAAAAAAACAACAAGTTGCGCGGCATTTGTATATTCGTCTAACCCCGTTCTGGCGAAGATAAATTTTCACCAACGGGTGGTTTTATCACGCGAACAGGCGGATCAATTAAATCAAAAGCGCGGGAGGCATCCTAATAATTTTTATGATATCCTTTCATAGCAATTAAAAATGAGCAGAGTAATTTTTATAATAATAAAAGGTGGAAAAAAATATGCAAAACACATCAAGACCAACATTGTCAGGGCGCTTTTCATTGTGGGTTAGACAGGATCAAGACTTTGACTATTTCGCTCATCAAGATTATGGAAATTGTTTAGAGGCGATGCCATTTTATTTGCTTAGTTTTTTGGATAAGGAAAAAATATATTTACTCACTGGTGGGTATTCGCGTTTATTAACAGATTTGGAAAAGGCGCAAAGTATGCGGGCGGTTAATCAGCTGCTTATAGATTACGCACAAAAATTGGCAGCGGTAGTTAACGCTTTTTTTAAAGCACGCTGCAATGCGATTGTTAAAGGGATCAATACGCGTAGACAAGCTGATAATCAACAACCAATCACATGGGCTGATGTACGCGAAGATATATTGAAAGGGTGCTTGATTAAGTTGTTGGCGCATAATGATATTGATAGCGAAAAACAGCAGGCTCTAATGGATCATCTCATAAAGCTCAATCAGGGGGAGTTTATTGATATGCATAGCAAACTAGCAAAAACGGTGCAAACGTTATGCGCACAAGAACAAAGCGTAAAAGAAAAATCTGCTATTCGATCGTCGATCAATGATCCTGTATCGCGTCCTGATATGGAGCACCCGGGGCGATACTATCGGTTATTTTAGTCGCGAAAGCCGTTGCAAAAAAATCCTCGAACATCAATCATTAAAAAATCTTGATATACGCATGACTGCGTAATTCAGCAATAAATGATTGAATCCCATCACTTAATTTTTGTTGGAAGAGCGCATTTGCAGCCTCTTTGCGTTTTTCATCATCAATTTGCACGGCTTGTTCTCGAGCAATGAGTTGAACTAAATACCATCCTTTTGGCGTCAACAATGGTTCGCTTACATCGCCTGATTTCAAGCCCTTAATTCCATTTTGAATAACGGGGTCAAGCGTATTCACATCGACCCAACCCAAATAACCACCCATTTTTTTCGTTTTTTCGTCCTGAGAATATTTTTTAGCCCATTTGCTAAATGGCGCACCATCAGCGATCGCATCACGCCACATTTTTATTTTTGCTGAAAGAGCCGCTTCTTGGGCGCTATCGGCAACATGCGGCACCAATAAAATACGCAATTCAACTTGTTCTTTTTTGGGTATCACTTGATTTTGCAATCCCAATAATTTGATCACATGAAAACCGTTCGGTGCCTGAATAGGCCCGATGAGATCGTTTACTTTCATCGATTGCACCGGGCTTGCAAATAAAGTCGGCAAATCAGATAATTTGCGCCAACCTAAATCATTTTGCTGGATCATTTTGTTACCGGCCACTGGCGTGCTAACCAACTTCGATAAATCAACACCACTGCGCATTTGTTTAATCAACTCTCCTGCCGCCTGTTGCACTTGGGCAATTTCTAAGGGCGAAGGCGCCTCTGACAAAGGAATCAAAACATCTAACACATGATATTGCGCATCTTGCCCTGTCGGTAAATTGACGGCATTTTTCAAAAAATCATCAATTTCTTGTCGGTTCACATTAATTTGCGAGGCCACATTTTTTTCTTGTACTTTTTGCACGGTAATTTCTTTTGTAATCTCATCTTTAAATTGTTGACGCGTAAATCCCTGCGCTTGCGCTGATTGATACAATTGATCTACCGTTGCATTATTTTGTTGCGCAATATGAATAATCGCCTCATCCACTTCTTGTGGGCTTACGCTAACATTCGCTTTAGCCGCATATTGCAACTGCAAAGTCTGATTAATAATTTGATCCAACACTTGCTTTCGTAAAATCATATCCGATGGAATAACTACGTTGGCCTGTTGCATTTGCTGTTTCAGATGATTCATTTGAATCAATAGATCTTGCTCAGTAATGACATCATCATTCACGGTAGCAACCAAGCGATCTAAAGAGCCCGAATCAACGGGTACTTGCGCAGCAGATAAAACACGTGCCACGCACACCAACCCTATTAACATTACAATAATGATTTTTTTAATCATGCTAATTATCCATCCCGAATTGATCGACATAGCCTCCCAATGTTTGAGAGAATAAATTACTGGGATCTCCGCCCTCACCGAAACTACCTAATCCTTTCAAAACAAACTGCACATAAAATTGATTATCGTACCGATAACGATAATCATCAAAGCTTCGGTTTATATTATACGGGCTTTCTCCCGTATATACACGCCCGCCAATCGCTCGTATCGCCCAGCAACAACTTTCGTAACCGACTCCCCCATAAACTGCCATCAAGTTATCATGACTCCAATTATAATTCCAGCGCCCTAACACGCTCCACCGATCCGTCAGTCGCCAAACGCTGGCAATATCCGTTTGTTCTAAATTATTATGCGGATCATTGGGGTTAGTTACTCCGGGCAAGATATTATCACCTCCCTTAATATATTGATAATTTAGCCCTATAACATGATTCGCATCGGGTTGATATTTAACGCCCAATGTTTCATTATTAAACCCATCATGCCCATCCCACGTTTCTCCTGCTGTCGCAAGCCAGGCAGGATTAAAATTATAGGTGGCCATCCCTGCCAACGGAGAAACCACACGACGATCAACTGGCGCAAGAGCGCCGCAAGTATGATTTGCACATAATCCAACTAATCGATCACGAAAATAACGAATTTCACCCACACCCAAGCTAGCCTTCTGATCGCCAGTATTTTCATCGAGAAAATTTGTCGAAATAGCCGTAGAAACTTGATTCGCATCGCCGACTCGATCAACGCCACTAAATCGATTCGGCACAAACAGCATATTATAGCTAAATACGTTAGCGGTCGTATCAAATACTGGCAATCCGTTTTGATTATGATAAGGCACATATAAATAATATAACTGCGGCTCTAATGTCTCGCGATAATCATAATTTAAAAAAGAACCGCTACGCTCAAACTCAAGGCCGCTATTCATATCAAACATTGGCACATTAAATCCTTGCCAGTAATAATTATTAACAACCGGATTGATATTGTTAGAACGATATTCAACGCCCTGCGTCTGGATACGAGGCTCAACATAAGCAAACGACCAATGCTTTGACCAACTGAGTGCTGGGTTGACATTCATACGATAGCCCAAAGGCGGAATGGCGGCAATACCGGGCGTACGACTTTCTGTAAATCGATCATACTCGGTTTCAACAGACGCATTTATCCCGAAAGGTAATTCATCATTCGCGCCTGTTAAACGCAACTGCGGCAAACGCGCATACGTATTCTGCATAATACCTTCCGTGATCGGATGCAATGCCTGATACCCTTGAAAATTACCCAAAAAATTCCAATATTCGCCCGAATAAGTCGCTTGCGCTTGTTTTAATAACTGATAATTATTGACGCCCAAAAAGCCATTCCCGAAATCTTGCAAATAATAATCATCACTCACGTAATTATAATTGACGTTCCCACTCCAATGCTCATTGAGCTTGATTTGATCTTGCCCAGAAAATGCGGCTCGATTAGTGCTCGCGTCCAGTAAACGATGCAAAGCAGGCTGCCCTTGATATTTGGCATTGGCCGTATCTTGAAATTGTCCGAACGCTCGGTCACTCGGTAAAAAAGAACCACTTACTGAACCCGTTTGCTCAAGCGTTAAAAAACGAAATAACCCTGCCCCCATGGTTCCTCGTTTCGTCATGACGGTCGGCGTAATCGTGGCGTCATAATTGGGCGCTAAATTCAAATAATAAGGCGCTGAAAACCTAAAGCCTGAAGTAGCCGACGACCCAAATGTCGGATACAAAAATCCCGTTTGTCGCCTTTTATCGATCGGAAAATTAAAATAAGGCGTATATAAAACAGGAACTCCTTTAACCAATAACCGCGTATTGTACGTTTCACCACGACCTGTATCGGTGTGCAGCTTCAATTGCGTCGCTTTGAATAACCAATCGTCATGAACAGGAGAACAAGTCGTATACGTCGCATTTTTAAAATAGATCAATCCTTTTCTAACCTGTTCAATCTGATCAGCGGCGCCCTGCGCTGTTAATTGATAAAATTTCGTCCCCGCAATTTGACCTGTCTTATCCTTCACGGGCACTGTTTTACGACTATCATCATTCAGTGCCATGCGGTATTCGCAACGATTTAAAATAAAGTGATTGTTCGGTATATCAAAAGCCCCATTATCAGCAGCAATCAGTTCACCTGATCGTCGATACCGCAAACTCCCGAACATTTTGATTAAATCAATTTGGTGCGTTAAATCGTTGGGATAGAGATAGGCTAAATTAGATTGAATTTCTTCATCGGGTCGCGTCACACGTACATTTCCTTTCGCCGTCGTCACCCCCTTTAATTTCAATGACGTTTCATCGGCTGAAATATCGTAATTACTTGCCTGAGAAGATAAATAAGGATTAGGCGTATAAACAATCGGTTTGTCTAAATAATATCCACCACAACGATTATATGGATTTGCTGGGTCAGAAACCCATTCTAAGACCGAAGAATTAGCAGACACTTTACCGGTATCGGCATAAAGGAAATAAGAGGGAAAAAATAACCCAACAAAATAAAGACTGTAAAAAAAACACCGTAATCGTTTCATTGATCTTCTATGCGCCAAAAATTGGCTCGCAGGTTACACGGCGCTTTGGGAAAATTCAAGGGATGGCTTAACATGCTCAGAGCGGCCCCATTAAAATCAATATTGGCGAAAATTATACCAAAATCATCCTTGGAAAGTTACTTTTGTTTTATTGTAACTGTTCACCGTGATCGTGATGACACGAGAACGTTCAGATTTTGGATGATTTTTGACGAAAAATCATCCAAAAGATGAGCGTTCCCTAGAAAGCACTGAATAGTTACGTTTTATTTTCCCTTGACCCTACTGAAATATGCGCTATAAATAGCACGTTTGTAGTAGGTGGATTTAAAAATCCATAATAGGGAAGCAGGTGAAACACCTGCGCTGCCCACGCAACGGTAAGCGAGCCCGCTAAATACGGGTCAGAAGAAGCCACTGTACGAAATCGTATGGGAAGGTTCTGTTGAAGATTATTCTTCAATCGCAAGTCCGGAGACCGACCTACTATCTTGTGTACTCAATGTTGCGGCGGGCAACACATCACATTTGATGTTTCCTTGCTGCTTAAAAAAGGAAACATCGCGATGGGCGATTATTACCGAAAACAGCTCTTCTGTTTTTTGATTATCGGCTTTGCAACAAACAGTTTTGCCGCAGAAAAAATCCCCGACATCATCTTATCGAGCTATTTATCCAAAAAAATCACGCCATTTGAAGCAATCGATCAGCCATCAAGTCAAACTATTTCCGCAGCTGCTATTCAAGGAAAAAGCACCTCATCGATCGGACAACTGCTACAAGGAATTAACGGCATACAAGCACAAGATCTCTACGGGGACGGCAGTAAAACGAATATCAGTTTACGCGGATTCGGTGATAATGCCGGGAGTAATACGGCTATTTTAATCAATGGTCAGTCAGTCGTTCAACCTGATTTAGGCGGTAATTTTCTAAACATGCTTCCCCTGTCAGATATAGAAAAAATAGAAATCTTACCAGCAAGCGCGGGTGTCTTGTATGGTGATCAAGCCGTTGGCGGTGTTATCAACATCATCACCCCAAAGCCTGAGCCCAATTTGCAAACGGTATCAGCTGGATGGGGCAGTTATAATACGCAAACCTATGCGGCCACATTATCCGATATCATCCATCAAAATATCGGGTACCGTCTCAGCGCGAATTACGACAAAACACAAAATTATCGAGACCATAACGATAGAAAACAAGATAATCTTAACGCGATGGTTGATGATCAGTTCGATGGTAATGAAGCTGATTTGCAGTTCAACCACATGGATCAGAATCTACAATTTCCGGGCGCGTTAACGCTCAATCAAT
>Ga0154602_155_pt1 | contig 24511 bp, 20 predicted proteins | sample RifGroF2_FD_116031 | JGI IMG/M metagenome (GOLD analysis project Ga0154602, IMG submission 116031) | Gammaproteobacteria bacterium GWF2_41_13 | reverse complement strand
GATGACTTTTTTGAATGTCAGACAAACTTTTGATGGTGTATTCCATCGTCCAGCAAGCGATGGTATTGGTATACCAATTATTATTCACATTATTTTCATATTCGTTAGGACCTGTCACACCGAGCATGACGTATTGATTTTTGGCAATCGACCAATTGACGCGTTGAGCCCAAAAACGTGAAATACCAATCAATACTTCGAGGCCATAATCTGCCAAATAGGTTTGATCGCCCGTATATCGTGCGTAATTAAAAATGGCATAGGCGATGGCACCATTACGATGAATTTCTTCAAACGTGATTTCCCATTCGTTATGGCATTCTTCACCATTCATCGTAACCATTGGATATAAAGCCGCGCCCGAATGAAATCCCAATTTTTTCGCATTTTCGATGGCGCGATCTAGTTGTTTGTAGCGATACAATAGTAAATTACGCGCTACTTTTTCATTGGCTGTACTGAGATAAAAAGGAATGCAATAAGCTTCCGTATCCCAGTAGGTACTACCGCCATATTTTTCGCCAGTAAATCCTTTCGGACCAATATTTAAGCGTTCATCTTCGCCGGTGTATGTTTGATTGAGCTGAAAGATATTAAACCGAATCCCTTGCTGGGCGGCAATATCGCCTTCGATAATAATATCGCTTTCTTGCCATTTTTTATCCCAAGCAGCGATTTGTTCTTGCAGTAATTTTTCGAAACCCAGCGAATAAACCGCATGCAACGCTTTTTTACAAGCGGCACGGAGTGCTGATTTTTCATGATTAAGAGAGGAGGTAATAGCCGCATATTTTTCAATGATGGTTTCTTGGTTTTTCTTACATGTTACTGTAACGGTGCTGGCAATATATTTTCTTTTTTCAGTAGGGACTGGGTTGAGTGAAAGCTTTTTTTCACTTTGTAAAACATCAAATTTCATACCAACGCACACATGAAAATCGAGTTTTTTGGTTTTGACAGCAACATAACCTTCTTGTCCATCAACGGATTGATCAAGTGCTGCCCAAAATTTCATGCGATAGTTGGAATCTTCATTCTCGATATCGCCATCGATATAAGGCGTGATGGTTAATTGACCCTCAAAATTTAGTGGTTTGACGACGTAGCGAATAGCGCCGATTTCAGAATGCGTAATGCTTAAAAAACGCGTGACATGGACTTCTACTGCTTTTTTACTCGGTAATACGGCGGTAAATGAACGCGTCAAAACACCTTCTTTCATGTTTAAAACACGAGTAAATTGTTTTACTTCACAAGTGGCTAAATCGAGCGGTTCACCATCGATTAATAGGTTAATGCCAATCCAATTAGGAGAGTTGAGTACTTTGGCAAAATATTTGGGATAACCATTTTTCCACCAGCCCACTTTGGTTTTATCTGGAAAGTAAATGCCGGCAATATAACTACCTTGAAAAGTATCACCGCTGTATTGCTCTTCGAAATTGGCTCGTTGACCCATCGCGCCATTGCCTAAACTGCATAAGCTTTCAGTAATGCGGTTATGTTGTGGGTAAAATTGATCTTCAATGATTTTCCATGGATCGCGGGTGATATATTCTTTGATTAAGTGAGTCATAGTGGTCTCCTTATTGTTTTGGTTCTGGTAACTATTCAGTGCTTTTTAAGGAACGTCCATATTTTGGCGCTTTTTGACGAAAAATCATCCAAAATCTGAACGTTCTTGTATCATCATGATCGCGGTGAATAGTTACTGGTTCTGGATTGCTTCGTCGCTCTCGCTCCTCGCAATGACGACAGGTAGTCTTTTTTCTTAAATTCTCAATCCTCTTAAAAACTACCCACTCAAATCAACATAAAGCCATCATTTTCTAATGACTCGCTGTATTGGTCAAATGAAATTTTCAATTGCGTTGCGCGTAAAATTGCAACAAAGCAGTGGGTGTAATTTCTTGTAATGAACCAATGACAAAGTCTGCGGCATGTAAATGCTCCGGCGAACCGACGCCAACGCAATGCATGTGACCATTTCGAGCCGCTTCAATGCCTGCTTGTGCATCTTCAAACACGACGCAGTAGGGTGGGGCAACCTGAAGTGCTTCAGCCCCTTTCAAAAAAACTTCGGGGTCGGGTTTGGCTTTGGATACTTTATTGCCATCAATGATAGCATCAAAGAAATGATCCATCGCAATATGTTGCAGAATCGTCATAGCATTTTTGCTCGCAGAACCTAAAGCAATTTTAATATCTTCCTCTTTGAGTGCTTGCAAAAACGCTTTCGCACCTGGGAGTATTTCATCGGGCGTCATTTGATTGATTAATTCGACATACCAATTATTTTTTCGGTGAGCGAGTTGTTCTTTTTGTTCTTGGTTTAAAGAAAGGTTTCCAATTTCAAGGAGGATTTCCAGTGATCTGGCTCGACTGACGCCTTTTAACCTTTCGTTTTGTTTTTCAGTGAAGTCGAAACCCAATTCATGTGCTAATCTTTGCCATGCCTGAAAATGATATTTTGCTGTGTCAACAATAACGCCATCCAAATCGAAGATACAAGCAAGGACTTTTGTCATAAATAGATTCCTTCTTTAAAAATAAGCCAAGATTGTAGTCGATTGCTGGTGGCAAAAAAAGGCATTTTGAACGCTCTCTATTTAAAGAAACCTGAGTTCCGGATAAAAATGATGATCAACATTTTCATTTTTCTCTCATTATCCCGAACTCAGATCAAATAATTTATTCTTTCGCCTCAGAATTTTATTTAAAAAAAATAAGAATCCATTATGATTGCGGCGTTTTATGATTATTCATGCACTCATGCTGAATAATTACGGGTGTTTTAAACAAAAACCATTTAGCTTAAGTGAGGTGACGAATTGGCCATTAACGATAATGTGGTTGAAATCCGCAATCTATATAAATCCTTCCAAGATGAAGAGGTTCTCACAAACATTAATCTCGACATTAAACAAGGAGAGTTCCTGACTTTGCTAGGGCCCTCCGGATGCGGGAAGACAACATTACTTCGATTAATTTCCGGCTTTGAAACATTGTCACGAGGTTCGATTACTATCAACGGCCGCAGTGTCGTCGGGGTGGCGCCTGAACACCGTCACGTCAATATGGTCTTTCAAAATTACGCACTATTTCCCCACATGACCGTTTTTGAAAATATTGCTTTTGGATTGAAATGCAAAAAAGTCGCTACGGCAGAAATCGAAGATCGAGTGGCAGAGATTTTGCGTACCGTTAAGTTAGAAAAATTAAAAAATCGCAAACCTCATCAATTAAGTGGTGGGCAACAGCAACGCGTCGCGATTGCGCGTGCCGTAGTGAATCGACCTTTAGTGTTGTTGTTAGACGAACCTCTAAGTGCACTTGATTATCGATTGCGCCAAAATATGCAAATTGAATTAAAAGCGTTACAACGCACGCTGGGTATTACTTTCGTATTAGTGACGCACGATCAAGAAGAAGCGTTATCGATGTCAGATCGTGTTGTCGTGATGAATGATGGTTGTATTGATCAAGTGGGGACTCCTCGAAATGTATACGAAAAGCCAAGTAGCTTATATGTGGCTAAATTCGTCGGTGAAACCAATATTTTTACGGCGGAAATTTTAGCGGTAAATAATAAAAAAATGCAGGTAGAAATAGAAGGTCTTCCTTTTACCGTGAATAATGATAAAGACTACCAGGTAGGGCAAAAAATCTGTATTGTCGTTCGACCTGAAGATTTACGTTCTTGGGATAATACAGAAGTTGACGATACAGCCGGCATGATTCCCGCGACAGTCGAACAAGTGATTTACAAAGGTTCTACCGTTGATCTGATTTTACGTACACAAAAAACAGGCAAGCGATTATCAGCAACAGAATTTTTTAACGAAGATGATGAAAACCTGGATTTTAAATTAGGTGAATCCGTTTGGGTAGAATGGATGGCGGGTTGGGAGGTTGTATTGCCTTATGAAGAATAACTATCTTTTTAAACGCTTTTCAATTTCGATGATTGTTTTCTGGTTAATTGCTTTTTCATTATTACCTTTCTTGTTTACTTTTTTATTCAGCTTTTTATCTGAGGGGACGCACGATTTATCTTGGCCACTTCATTTTACTACCCACAGTTACGTCCAGATTTTCAATCCGATTTATTTTCGAATTTTTGTGCGCTCGTTTGAGTTGGCCTTTGTTGCATCGATAATCTGTTTGGTATTGGGATACCCATTTTCTTATATTTTAGCCAAAATGTCAGAACGCATGCGAACAGCATTGATGTTTTTTTTGATTATTCCTTTTTGGACCAGTTCATTAATTCGGATTTACGCCATTATTATTATTATTCGTGCCAAAGGATTGCTCAATCACTTACTGCTTTGGCTGGGCATTATTCATCACCCATTACAGCTATTATATACAAACACCGCGGTGATGATTGGTCTCGTTTATTCACTGCTACCCTTTATGATTTTACCACTCTATGCGAATTTGGAAAAATTTGATTGGCGGCTTTTAGATGCAGCCAGAGATTTAGGGGCAACGGGTTGGCAAAAATTGGTCAAAGTGGTTATTCCGTTAACCGTTCCAGGTATTGTAGCAGGTATGTTATTAGTACTGTTACCGGCGATGACGATGTTTTATATCCCCGATATTTTAGGAGGATCGCGCTCAATACTGCTCGGCAATTTAATTAAAGATCAATTCGTCACGGCGAATAATTGGCCATTGGGTTCAACCATTAGCGTAGTGCTTACCCTGTTGATGGGTATTTTGTTAATAATTTACTGGAAAGTATCTCAAGGCAGTGATCGGCGGGAGTTATTATGAAAAATTTTTTAAAGACGAGTTACATTGCCAGCATTTATATTTTTTTATATTTGCCCGTTGTGGTGTTAATCACTTACGCTTTCAATAATGCTCGTTTTTCAGCAGAATGGCATGGTATGACGCTGCAATGGTTTACAGCACTTTTTCAAGATACCGATTTGTTGATGATTACTAGCCACTCCTTGATTATCGCTGTCTTGTCAGCGACGATTGCAGTCATTTTGGGCTCACTCGGATCTGTTGCGTTGTTTCGATATTATTTTTTTGGCAAACAATTTATCCATGGATTGTTATTTGTATTGATTGTTGTACCCGATTTGGTGTTTGGTATTTCATTACTGATTTTATATTCTCTCGCAAAAATCCATTTAGGATTTTGGTCATTGCTACTGGCGCACGTGACATTTTGTTTACCTTTTGTCGTAGTAACCGTATTAGGTCGATTAAGCGGCACGGATAAAAAAATTATTGAAGCGGCGCGCGATTTAGGCGCAACAGATAGCACTATTTTCTTTAAAATCATTTTACCGCTCATGTTGCCTGCGCTCGTAGCCGGGTGGCTGTTAAGCTTTACCTTATCGATGGATGATGTGATTATCAGCTTTTTTGTTTCCGGACCTAATTTTCAAATCTTACCGCTCTATATTTTTTCGCAAGTGCATGTGGGTATTACCCCTGAAATTAATGCACTTTGTACCTTGGTGTTTTTGTTGACTGTGACATTTGTGTATCTAGCGCATTTTTTACTACGAAAACGAGCATAAAAAATGGTCATTACTCAGCACGCTTGCAGGAACATTCTTGTGTCATCACGATTTCAGATGGGGAGTTAAAGAAAATGAAGAAAATTTTGTGTGCGATTATATTGTTTTTTGTGGCCCCTGTGCTTTTTGCAGAAGTGCAAGTCGTTAACATTTATAATTGGAGCGGTTATATCCCTGATGAAGTGTTAACGGCTTTTGAAAAGGAAACGGGTATTCATGTCAATTACAGCACGTTTGATAGCAATGAAGTGCTCTATACAAAACTAAAAGTCGTCGATCCTCATGCGGATTATGATATTGTGGTTCCGTCGAGCTCGACTTTGCAACACATGATTAATGAAGATATGTTGCAGCCCCTCGATCATACACAATTATCGAATATGAAATACCTGAATCCCAAATTATTGAATCAATCTTATGATCCGCATAATCGCTATAGCTTACCTTATCTTTGGGGAACAACGGGTATTTTGATCAACACGCGATATTATTCGCCACAAGAGATTCAGCGTTGGAGCGATCTTTGGAAGCCTAATTTACGAGGGAAAATAGCTGTATTGGACGAAATGCGCGATGTGTTTGGCGCCAGTTTTAAAGTATTGGGATATTCTATTAATGATAACAACCCAGTCCATATTCAAGCCGCTTATTCAAAATTATCTGATTTACTGCCCAATATTCAATCCTTTCAAAGCGATGGAACGCAGCAAATGTATGTGAACGAAGATGCAAATATTGGCATTATTGAAAATGGTGATGCCAATTCGGTTATTGCGGAAAACCCAAACTACCAATATATTTATCCGAAGGATGGTGTCATTTTATGGGTGGATAATATGGCTATTCCAAGAGGGGCTAGCCATATTAAAAATGCCTACCGTTTTATGAATTTTGTTATGCGCCCCGATATTGCCGCAAAAATCAGTATGGGTGTTGGTTTTTCAAGTCCTAATTTAGAAGCCATTAAATTGATGCCAAAAGACGCTCAAGATAATCGAACGCTGAATCCTCGCCCTGAAGATTTAAATAATGCGGAAGTAGAGGGGTATTTATCGCGAGAAATGAATGATATTTACCTTTATTATTGGGAAATGTTGAAGTTGAAAATATGATAGTTGTCTTGAGTTTTGGATAAATATTAACACAATCGTTGTTCCGTGTGATGAATGCAAGGGACGGCCTCTATGGCTGCCCCTACAAATATCGGAATTAAAAATAACCAACTCGATGCAAACATTGTTTTTTCTGTTTCTTATCCAAAACCCCGGTTTAGTTACAAAAATTCCTCGTTGCAAAATCAATAGAAAATTATTAAGCTTCTCGCCGATTTGCTTGAGGTATTGTATAATACATCGCACTTTGCGAAAGTGGCGAAACTGGCAGACGCGCAGGATTTAGGTTCCTGTGGGGAAACCCGTGAGAGTTCGAGTCTCTCCTTTCGCACCATCTAATACTTTGGAAAATTGAGGATATATCATGCAACAACAAGTTCACGTTGAAGTGATCGATTCATTAAATAGAAAATTATTGATTGAAGTACCTGCTGAACATGTGGATACAAAATTTCAAGCCCGATTAACCGAATTAGCAAAAACGGCAAAAATGGATGGGTTTCGCCCGGGTAAAGTACCGGTTTCTTTGTTAAAAACACGTTTTGGTAGTGCGATTCGAGAAGAAATTATAACGGATGTATTAAGTAAATCTTTTTATCAAGCCATTGATGATGAAAAAATTGCATTGGCCAGTATGCCGACGATGACAATTAAAGAATCTCAAGCGGGCGCTCCTTTAAAATATGAAGCTTCTTTTGAGGTATATCCTGAAATTCATCTAGTCGATTTAACAAATCGAGATGTTGTTCAGTATCAATCTGTTGTTGATGATCAACAACTCGATTTGGTTTTAGAACGATTACGAAAACAATATGCCACTTGGCACGAAGTAGACCGACTGGCTCAGGATGGAGATAAGGTCGAAATTGATTGCGAAGGAAAAGCGGATGGAAAAGTAATTGAAGCGAGCAAAGGCAAAGATATGCCTATCATATTGGGCTCGAAAGTGATGATTGACGGTTTTGAATCGAATTTGATTGGAAAAAAAGCCCGTGAAACGATTACTTTTTCATTACCATTCCCTGCCGATTATTTTGATAAAAGCCTGGCTGGGAAAATGGCCGATTACACGGTTACCATTAATAAAATTTTAGAAAGCCAGTTGCCTCCGCTCGATGATGCTTTTGCAGAACGAATGGGCGTAGAAGAGGGGGGTATTGAACAGATGCGTAACACCTTGCGTCAAAATATGGAACGCGAATTAAAAAACGCACTGCACCACAAAAACAAGCAAGCAATATTGGATGCTTTTCAATCGGCTAATGTGGTTGAATTGCCGAAAAGTTTAGTTGAATCCGAAGTGGCTCACTTGCAGGCACAAAGTAAGCAACGATTACAACAAGTGCTGGGTAAAAAAGATGTGCCAGAAATGCCTAAAGAAATCTTTAAAGCAGAGGCTGAAAAACGAGTGGCCTTAGGATTGCTCATGCGTGATTTTATCAAGAAACATGAAGTAAAGCCTAATCCTGAAAAGATTAAGACATTGATTGAAGATATGGCGAAAGCTTATGATTACCCTGAAAAAGTCATTGAATGGTATTATGCGGATAAAAAGCGATTAGAATCTTATGAGATGGCTGCGCTTGAAGATGAAGTTGTGGAACAATTGAAAAAATCTGCTAAATTTGAAATAAAATCAATATCTTACGATGACGCTATTAAAGCAGATCGTTAAAAAAATATAATAGATTAGATGAGGATATCGAAATGAATGCAATCGACATGTTAGTCCCCATGGTCGTTGAACAGACAGCACGAGGGGAACGCGCTTATGATATTTATTCGCGCCTGTTAAAAGAACGGATTGTTTTTCTGATAGGCCCCATTGATGACGCAATGGCTAATTTGGTTGTGGCGCAATTGTTATTTTTAGAGGCGGAAAATCCCGATAAAGAAATCGGTTTGTATATTAATTCGCCTGGGGGTGTTGTGACAGCAGGGCTCGCTATTTACGATACGATGCAATTTATCAAACCCGAAGTCAGTACATTATGTATTGGACAGGCAGCGAGCATGGGTTCCTTCCTATTGACTGCCGGTGCGCCAGGAAAACGATATTGCTTACCGAATTCACGCATCATGATTCATCAACCATTAGGCGGTTTTCAGGGTCAAGCATCTGATATTGAAATTCATGCTCGAGAAATATTAAGGATGCGTGAGCGCTTAAATGAAATGTTGGCTAAACATACGGGGCAATCAATCGAAAAAATCAGGACAGATACCGATCGCGATAACTTTATGCAAGCAGGAGAAGCTTTGCAATATGGTTTAATTGATCGTGTATTAGAAAATCGTCAATCATTAGATGTTAAAATATCACCGTAGGAGATTTTTGTGGCCAAAGATTCGAAATCAAAGGGCGCTAATAATTATTGTTCTTTTTGTGGAAAACGACAAAGCGATGTTAAAAAATTAATTGCTGGGAACGAGGTATTTATTTGTGATGCGTGTATTGAGCTCTGCAATGAAGTTTTACGAGAAGAGGGTTCACAGGAAAAATCAGGAGCGTCTTTAGTTGAAAAATTGCCCACGCCTAAAGAAATCAATCAGATTCTAAATGATTATGTTATTGGACAGGATCAGGCGAAAAAATCTTTATCTGTCGCTGTTTATAATCATTATAAGCGAATTAAAAACGGGTTGGCTCCGTCTGATGTTGAAATAGCTAAAAGTAATATTTTACTTATAGGGCCCACAGGAAGCGGAAAAACATTATTGGCACAAACTTTGGCGCGCATTTTGCATGTGCCTTTTGCCATTGCTGATGCAACCACCTTAACAGAAGCCGGGTATGTTGGAGAAGATGTTGAGAATGTCTTGCACAAATTATTACAAAAATGTGATTTTTCTGTCGAAAAGGCTCAGAAGGGAATTATTTATATCGATGAAATCGATAAAATCGCTCGTAAATCCGAAAATCCTTCCATTACTCGAGATGTCTCTGGTGAAGGCGTACAGCAAGCTTTACTGAAACTAGTTGAGGGAACGATTTCCTCAGTTCCTCCGAGCGGAGGGCGTAAACATCCACACCAAGAACTCATTCAGATTGATACATCCAATATTTTGTTTATTTGTGGCGGCGCATTTGACGGATTAGAAAGCATTATTCGAACGCGTTCTCAAAAATCTGGTATCGGGTTTGGTGCTGATGTACATAGCCGAAACGACAAAGACAGAATTAATGAATTATTTCAAAAAGTTGAACCAGAAGATTTAGTTAAATATGGACTCATTCCAGAATTTGTCGGAAGAATGCCTGTTATCACTGTATTGGATGATTTGGATATGGAAGATCTTATCAAAATCTTAACGGAACCAAAAAATGCTTTAATTCGTCAATATCAACAATTATTTGCCATGGAAAATGTCGAACTGGAAATGACAGAAACCGCACTTAAATTAATTGCTCAGAAAGCTATGAACCGCAAAACGGGCGCTCGCGGGTTGCGCTCTATTTTGGAAGCAGTTTTATTGGATGTGATGTATGAACTTCCTTCGCTCAAGCAAGTGCAAAAAGTGATTATTAATGAAGCCGTGGTTGAAAATAAATCACGGCCATTATTGGTTCGCGCGGATGGAAAAACCATGCAAACCGCTTCTTGAAAGGCCCTGTTCCAATAATTGAATATAAACAGTGAGAATATTTTTATATGAGTGAAAAAGATTTGTCTCTAACGAAAAAAGCACAACATTCCAATGAATTGCCTGTTGTTGCTCTGCGAGATGTAGTGATTTATCCTAGCAATGTTCTGCCTTTATTTGTCGGTCGAAAAAGAACCATTAAGGCCGTCGAATTAGCGATGAATCTTTATGACAAAAAAGTGCTGCTAGTTGCGCAAAAAAAAGCAATGACGGAAGATCCAAAACCAAATGACTTATATAACGTTGGTACCATTGGGTCTATTTTGCAATTTTTAAAATTACCGGATGGAACGGTGAAAATTCTCGTTGAAGGGGAGCAGCGCGCATCCATTCAATCATTCGGATTCAAAGAAGAAACTGTCTTTGGTAAGTTTTCTGTTATCAAAGAAACCATTGACGAAAACAATATTACATCAAAAGCCTTGGTGCGCAGCACATTATCTTTATTTGAACAGTACGCTAGGCATAGCAAAAAAATCCCCGTCGAAATTATTTCAGTTTTATCGACGATTGAAAGCGCCAGCCAAATTATCGACTCGATTGCTGCGCATGTTTTTTTAAAAATCGAAGAAAAGCAATTGTTGTTGGAAACCTTTGATTTGCAAATACGCGCTGAAAAATTATTGAAGTTTATTGAGCGTGAAATTGAAGTGATGAGTATCGAGAAAAAAATCGGATCCCGCGTCAAAGGACAAATAGAAAAAAATCAGCGTGAATATTATTTGACTGAGCAAATGAAGGCGATTCAGAAAGAGTTGGGCGAATTAGAAAATTTACCGAATGAACAAGATTTATATTTAAAAAAGATCAAAAAATCCGGAATGCCAAAATTAGTTCAAGAAAAAGCAAAAGCAGAGCTTAACAAGCTCAAGTTAATGCCGCATTTTTCCGCTGAAGCGACTGTTTCACGCAATTATTTAGATGCATTAATTGCTGTTCCTTGGACTAAAGAAACCTCCATTAATCGAGATTTAATGTGTGCCGAAAAGATTTTAAATGAAGAACATTATGGATTGGATAAAGTCAAAGAACGTATTTTAGAATACCTTGCGGTTCAACATCGAGTTAGCCAAATTAAAGGGCCCATTTTATGTTTGGTAGGCCCTCCCGGTGTTGGAAAAACTTCTTTAGGAAAATCGATTGCTCATGCGACGGGTAGAAAATTTGCGCGTATGTCACTGGGTGGCGTTCGTGACGAAGCGGAAATACGCGGTCATCGCCGAACATATGTGGGCGCATTACCGGGTAAAGTGATTTATCATTTATCAAAAGTAGGGGTTCGAAACCCGTTATTTTTACTGGATGAAATTGACAAAATGACCATGGATTTTCGAGGCGATCCTTCTTCAGCATTGTTAGAAGTTTTGGATCCAGAGCAAAACAGTTCATTCAATGATCATTATCTCGAAGTCGATTATGATTTGTCACATGTCATGTTTGTTACGACAGCTAATACGCTCGATATTCCGCCTGCTTTATTAGACCGTATGGAAGTGATTCATTTATCGGGTTATACAGAAGATGAAAAAATCCATATTGCAACGCAACATCTATTGCCAAAACAAATAAAAGAAAGCGGATTAAAAACGCAAGAAATATTGATTCGTGACACGGTGATTCGAGATATTATTCGTTATTATACGCGAGAAGCGGGCGTTCGAAATTTAGAGCGAGAATTAGCGAAGCTATGTCGCAAAGTCGTGAAACGTATTTTATTAGATAAAAAATTAAAAAAGCTCGAAATTTCTTCGGATAATCTGGAAGATTATTTGGGCGTTCGTCGTTATCGCTATGGAGCAGCAGAAGAAAACGATCAAGTCGGACAAGTAACAGGTCTTGCATGGACTGAAGTAGGAGGAGAATTATTAACCATCGAAGCAGCGAGTATGCCAGGGAAAGGGGAGGCGATCGTGACGGGTCAAATAGGAGAAGTCATGCAAGAATCCATTAAAGCGGCTATGACGATTGTTCGCAGCCGTGCGGAAGCATTTGGTATTGATCCACATTTTTTTGAAAAAAATGATACCCATATTCATGTTCCAGAAGGCGCCATCCCTAAAGATGGACCTAGCGCTGGTATTGCCATGTGCACAGCGATTATTTCCATTTTAACCAAAACACCTGTTCATGCGAACGTGGCGATGACAGGAGAAATCACATTGCGCGGAGAAGTGCTGCCCATTGGTGGATTGAAAGAAAAATTATTGGCGGCTAGGCGCGGGAATATCCAGCATGTCATTATTCCAAAAGAAAATATAAAGGATTTAAAAGAAATTCCTGACGATGTTAAAGAAAATTTAAAAATTCATCCGGTCCGATGGATCGAAGACGTATTGCGCTTAGCTTTGCAGCATTATCCAAAACCGCTTAAAACCAAAAAGCAATTGTCTCGAGTTTCGTCCGCAAAAACATCGCGTAAGAAAAATACAAAAAAATAAGATAACTATTCAGTTGACATTGGGAAAATGAGCACAAAATCACGAGTTCGCATTTTACTGGCGGAATAAGCTTGACAGTACTTTTGAAGTATTGGTATAAATTCACCTTCTTTATTATATTTCGATATTTCAAGGCAATAATTTTGAACTATCGTAAAGAAAAATAATGAATTTTTTAACATCTTTCAATGGAGAGGAATCTAATTATGAATAAGGGTGAAATGATTAAAGCAATAGCGGATGCAGCTGATTTGTCTTTAAACAAAGCAGGAGAAATACTCGACACAATGTTGGAAACAATTGTCAAGGCGTTATCAAAAGATCAAGAAGTTACTTTAATCGGCTTTGGGACGTTTAAATTATCAAAAAGATCTGCTCGAAAAGGACGTAACCCATTAACGGGAGAAACCATTCAAATTGCCGCCAAAAAATTACCTATTTTTAAAGCAGGCAAGAAATTCAAAGACGCCGTAAATAAAAAATAACATTGCGTTTTTTTAAAAATAACGTAGACTCTGCGCCCTATGCAATGGGGTGCTTAGCTCAGTGGTAGAGCATCGCCCTTACAAGGCGGGGGTCGTGGGTTCAAGCCCCTCAGCACCCACCAGTGCATATACTGCCCGCGAATGAGATTTTTGGGTTGGTGAGGAGAGAGCGCAGAAGTGTATCAATAATACAGGACTGTTGCGAACTTTGAGCCAACAAAGCCGAAAACAAAAGAACGAAGGGTATAGTTGATTTTTTGGAGTGGTAGTTCAGTTGGTTAGAATACCGGCCTGTCACGTCGGGGGTCGCGGGTTCAAGTCCCGTCCACTCCGCCAGCATTTGGAAGGATAGACAAGAACCATGTTGCAATTTATTCGAGAAAAATTTCAAGGATGGATTGCGTCGATTATTGTGGCTGGTGTTTGTATTCCTTTCATTTTGTGGGGCGTTAAAAGTTATCTGTATGGTCAATCTAATGAAGCGCTTGTTGCTACAGTGAATGGCGATAAAATCACACAACACGATTTTTTATTTTTTTACAACCAATACAAACAACAACAAAGAATAAATCAGCCAATTAGCGGCATGGCTCTAAACACAACGGCGCTCAAAGAAGCAGCTTTGCAATCGATGATCTCCGATGCTACTTTAATACAAAATGCGACACACGATGGTTTTGTGGTTGCCCCTGAATTAACCGATGCAACGCTCGCAAAAATCCCTATTTTTCAAATCAATGGCGTTTTTTCCAGTATTCGTTTTGAAGAGCTCTTAAGTCGTATGCTTTATACGCCCGAAACGTTTTTCCAACAATTGAACGACAAAATCTTAATAAACCAGGTGAGGAGCGGGTTTGTTGATACGACCTTTGTATTGCCGAATGAAATTAATCGTTCGATTGCTTTGGTTAACCAATCTCGCAGTTTTGATTATCTCATTATTCCTAAAAATCGTTTTTTATCTAACGTGATTGTGTCGAATCAAGCCGTACAGGATTACTATACACAACATTCAGATGCATTTAAAACTACCGAGAAAGTAAGTATTGATTATCTTCGGTTATCGTTGAATGATTTGGTGCAGTCGATACACCCAACTTTATCGCAGCTGAAAGATTTTTATCAGTCTAACATAGCTGCTTATACCATTCCTCGCCAATGGCAAATTCAATATATTAATCTACCTTTGCCTACACAGGAAACGCAAAAACAATTGGATGCAGAAAACCAATTAATCAACACCATTACGCAGCAAATAAAATCAGGCACTGATTTTATTAAATTGATTCAGCAGTACTCCGACGACAAAAGCACAGCTGTCGATGTAAAGCAATTAGCTTGGATTAACGCAGGGCAAGTCACAGATGTCATTCGGGATGCCTTGATGAAAATGAAAATAGGTGATATTTCCGTGCCTATTCGTACATCACAAGGATATCAAATATTGAAAGTCATCAATGTTAAACCTGAAAAAATCCTGTCTTTTGACCAAGTTAAAGATAAAATTACACAGGCCTACTGCCAACAAAAAGCAGAACAACTATTTGCTAATTTAAATGATAAATTAGCCAATTTAACCTACGAAACACCGAATTCTTTAACGCCTACAGCAACTGCTTTGAACCTCAAAATACAAACGACAAATTTATTCACACGACAAGGAGGGGATGATGCTTTTACAAAAGATCCCCGAATTTTACAGGCCGCTTTTAGTGATGATGTTATCATCCAACATAATAACAGTGCGCCCATTAATTTAGATGAAAATACAGTGGTTGTGCTTCGTTTACATCAATATGAACCCGCACAAATTAAACCTTTTGATCAAGTTAAAGCAGACATTGCTAAACAGTTACAAGATCAAGCAGCAAAAGCACAAGCCGAAAGCGTGGGGCAAAAAATACTCGCTGTTTTAAAAACAGGGGTACCTCCTAAAGTTGCAGCCTCTTCATTTTTGCTATCGTGGCAATCTAAACAAAACGTTAAATCTAAAGATAAAACGCTTTTTCCTGAAATCTTGATGGCCGCATTTCAAATGCAAAGGCCGAATAAAGTACCGACACAACGAGGGATATCATTAGCTTCTGGTGATTATGTGCTCATTCGCTTAACCCAAGTTCAAATTACTTTACCAACAATGATGGATCGCTTAAAGCAACAAGCTTTCTCAGAAAGTATGTCTGATGGATATGGCAATTTGGATTATAGTTTTTATACGCAAGGGCTTTTCAAAAAAGCCAAGGTGAAACGGTATCTTTCACTCGATTCAACGCAAACTGGTTCTGTAAATGATGATACCTAAATGTGGACAGAATTATGTTCTCGTTACGATGCACTTCGCTTAATTGCAAATTCTCAAGGTGTTTCTCAATTTATTATCGATGCGATTAAGGAAAAATTTTTTATTCGGGCAGACGACGATTGGATTGCCGATGAAGGTTTTTGGAAACCGACAGGGATTGCGTTGGGTTACCCATTTCCGGATTTTTTAATTCAACATTTTTCAGTCGCATGTCATCAGATACTCAACGCCCTGAACCTTTCATCGGCTGATTATTGGCTTCAACAGCCAGAGCATTTCCATACGACGGTGCGGTCTTATTCGCATTATACGGAAAGAGGGTTTGATCCACGTATTTTATTTCCTGCCAGTGAGTTAGTCAAAGCACAACAAATTGTCGCTAAATTTAATCCGATCATGGTTACGTATCGAGGATTACTAATCACGTCCGATGGCACAATACTCGCGACAGGTTTTTTAAAAAATAATGATCTTTTTTTGTTACGAGAAAAATTAAAAAAGATGATTACAGGAATCACACAAAGAGATTTTAACCTTATGCACAGCAAAATAGGGCAGTTATTAATCCCCTTATCTTCTGAAAAAGTAACTGAGATCAATAGAGCCTTTTCGTCACTGTTGATTGGAGAACATACCTTTCAATTCGCTACCGTTTGTCGAGGCGAAAAACTCTATTTTACATCGACAAACACAAAAAGTTCCGATACATTTTCACCGTAACATTTAATTCATAAGGACTTATCATGAAAAAATATAATCCAGAAGAAGCCATTGTTTCGGTGCGTCGAGAATTTGGCGAACATGGCGGCGTTACCCCCTCAATCGAACGTTCGTCCACTTTTACGGTATTAGATCCTGCCATGATGACGCAAATTTTCCAGGGTAAAAAATCGCCAGAAGAGGGCGATTTTTTTCTTTATAGCCGTAATTTTAATCCGACCGTGAATGTCCTGTGTCGCTATTTAGCGGCGATGGAAGGATCTGAAAGCGCCATAGCAACCGCCAGCGGTATTTCAGCTATTGCTTGTACGTTACTACAGTTATGCCATCGAGGTGACCACATCATTGCGAGTCATCAAATCTATGGAGGCACTCATGCGCTTTTAGAAAATATTTTCCCAACGATGGATATTGAAGTGACTTTCGTTCATCCAACGGACTTAGATGCAATCAAAGCAGCTATTAGGCCAAAAACAAGAGTGATTTACACTGAAACAATGGGTAATCCTTTATTGACCATTGCAAATATTCCAGCGTTGGCAAAAATCGCTCATCAATCCCACGACGCTATTCGGTTGGTTGTCGATAACACATTTACACCGATGCTAATTTCTCCAATAGCACTAGGTGCTGATATCGTTGTGCATTCCATGACTAAATTCATTAATGGTGCGAGCGATATTGTTGCTGGTGCCATCTGTGCGTCGAAAAATTTCATTTATCAACTGATGGATTTACAGGAAGGGCGTCTGATGCTTTTGGGTCCGACTATTGATCCGCGTGTGGCTTTTGATGTCATTCAGCGACTACCTCATTTAGGGTTACGCATGCGCGAACATAGTGTTCGCGCCATGGCGATTGCAGAACGGCTACAAGCACTTGGCGTGAAAGTGCAGTATCCCGGATTACCATCTCACCCAGAACATATCCTATTTAAATCTATGCTTAATGAAAATTATGGTTTTGGCGGCATGTTGACTATTGATTGCGGAACGCGTGAAAGAGCAGAAAAATTATTATCCGTTTTACAAAATGAAGAAAAATTTGGGCTAATCGCCGTATCGCTCGGCTATTTTGATACGTTAATGAGTTGTTCAGGCTCATCCACCTCATCAGAAATTTCAAACGAAGAGCAAACTCAAATGGGATTATCTCCTGGATTAGTTCGCCTAGCGATTGGATATACGGGTAGTTTGGCGGCTCGTTTAGATCAAATCACGCGAGCTATAAAAAAAGTTTTTACTTAGAGTAAAACTATTCGCCGCGCCACGGTGATACAAAGGAGGTAACATGTATGAAAAATAAAAATAACCAATATTACAAGCCAAATTTCTTTTATTGTAAGGAAGAGAATAAAGGAGTTGAAAAAATATCGTGTGTTTCTTCAAAAGATCCATTTAAAAAAGCAAAGACCTCAAATCGCGTTTCAGAGGCTGTGGAGGATATACTTGAGGATAAAAAAGTAGATTATGCTTCATTGTGGGGAAAACCAGGAACAATTGCTAAAAATGATTGCGTACGTATAGATATACAAAACTCATCATCAGATTACCAAAACATTCAAATTCAAGAAAATATCCAAAGAGGGAAACGAGATGGCAAAAAAGAATCAACAACACTTGCAACTGTGTTAGTTTCTCGTAAATTAGGGAATTACAAAAAAGGACAAGAAACAGAGCAAAAACAAGTCGTGAATGATGTGAAAGAAGCTTTTCGAAAAAGTTATCGGGAAGATGTTGTATGTGAAGTGAACCGTAACACCAACGTGGAATCATTAATGGTTCCACTGATACGCAATCTCCGATAATAAAAGTTATCGGAGAATTAAAACGCCAGCTGACCTACCTTTCTCATTATTTTGTCATTGCGAGGTATGCCCGAAGCAATCCAGCTTCTGTTCTGGATTGCTTCGGGCATACCTCGCAATGACAACTTGGATGTATTTTGTCGCATTTGATTTTCAGCACACATGCGACGATAATGCCCGAATGGATTCAATAAAACGTAAAATAGCAATTCCGCCTGCTGATGATTTAATTCCTGCGATTCATGTTTGGGTAATTGATCTGCAACAATTTTTACCACAAATCAATACGCTTGAAAAATATCTCAATCAAGAAGAAAAAAACATCGCCTATCGCTTTCATTTTTTGAAGGATCGACAAAACTACACAATCACGCATGCCCTGTTACGTTTATTACTCGCAGATTACTTGAAATGCATACCAACACATATCCAATTAGGTCATCATGCGCATGGAAAACCGTATGTATTAATACCCGCATCTTCAGTACACTTTAACATATCGCACAGCCAACAACATGCTGCGATCGCTTTGACTCAAGATCATCCTATTGGAATCGACATTGAATATCATCGGCCTGTTGAGCATCTCGATTTAGCGCAGCGTTTTTTCCATCCACGTGAATATGAGCGGTTATGTCAATTGCCAACAGATCAACAATTAAACGCTTTTTATGGAATCTGGACATGCAAAGAAGCCTTTATTAAAGCAACGGGTGAAGGGCTCTCTTATGGATTGAATCGCTTTGAAGTCAATCATGAACTCAATCATCCCGCTCGTTTCGTATCGATTGATCACCAAAGTACGAATCATTGGCAATTGCACCGTTTTACGCCTCAAGAAAATTTCTCCGGCGCGATCGCCTGGGAAGGCCCCGTTAAAAAAATATTTTTTCACCATGAAACGCCCATTAAAATTGCGCAATGATGAAAGAATGAATTGCTTTAGCGCGGACAAGAATATCCAACGAAATAACCACGCCCCTCATTCAACGCAGAACCAAATTGAAGATAAGATAAAAAGAAAGTAATTCTCGCGCATCTCATCTAACGCAGGAATTACTGGTAAAAAGGTGATTCCCCAGCGGGTCTTGATCGAAAACGTTGATGCGCCCAGAAATATTGCGCTGGATATTGACGGGCAGCGCTTTCAATGATCTGATTAATTTGCGCAACATCGGTACTTAAGTTGTCACCAGGAAAATCTGTTAATATCGGCAATAACTGCAAATCATATCCCGTTCCATCTGTTCGACGGCCATAGACAAATGGTACAACACAGGCATCGCTTTTTTTAGCAATACGTACAGTGACATCAAAGGTAGAAGCCAGAATCCCGAAAAAAGGCACAAACGTACCGCGACTGCCCGCATTTTGATCGGGCGTATAAAAAACAATCCGATTATCTTTCAAACTTTTAAACAAGGAAACAATTTCTTTTTTACCAATCGTCTTTTCACAATGACGCTTTCGACCGCTTCCCATAATAAACTCCATCAGTAAATTATTATGTCGGCGATACATGATATGTGCTGGTTTTTGTAAGTGTTGATTCAATAAACGAACCGCCATATCGGATGTGGTAAAATGCCCACTTAATAGAATTACCCCTTTCCCCTTCTCTAGAGCGCGTTCTAAATTTTCTATTCCTGTCAGGTGTGCGAGCGGCTGTAATTTCTTATCAGACGCGAAAAATGCTAACGCGCTTTCAAAAATACACATAAACATGGCTTTAAAATTTTCTAAAACAAGTTGTTGCCGCGCTTGATTTGACAATTCAGGAAAGCAGCGCAGCAAGTTGATTTCGATGATACGTCGTCGGCGTGAAGGGAAACGGTATAAAAGCCAACCGATTCCAGCCCCTATTTTCATTTGAATACGATAAGGTAACAAAATCAATAAACGCAATAAGCTATACAATAAAAGTAATGGCCAATAACGAGGATTAAACAGGAATTTAGGGTTGAGGATTGAGGGTTGAGAAAATGAGCATCGCTTCGCGATGGTTTTATTGGTATGAATCATAACCCTTCCTTACGGCGCTCTCGACAATAAAATAATAAAAATCACTAAAAATAATAGTGCTGGCAACCCAGCCCCTACAATAGAGGGTATTTGATACACTACCGTTAAAGGCCCAAAAAATTGATTGAGGACATAAAATAAAAAACCAATGCCTACGCCAATCACGATACGAAAACCCATCGCTACTGTACGCAAAGGCCCAAATACAAAAGGTACAGCCAGTAAAATTAATATCAATGCAGCAACAGGTTGCAATAAACGCTGCCAAAGCTCGAGTGTATAATTACTCGTTTCTAATCCATTCGATTTCCGATAAGCGATAAATCGCCATAATTGCCGTAAGGTCATTTCTTGTGGATCGATTTGAGAAAGATTGAAAAGTGCTGGATTGATTTTTGTCTGCCAAATTTGATGATCGAAGTGATCAGTCGAAACACCGGTCGGACTGAAGTGCGTTTCAACCACATCATTAAATTCCCATTGTTCTTTGTCATAAGTCGCATTGTTTGCATAGAGCGCTGATAGCAGTTGATGATGATCGTCAAATTGATATTGCGTAATACCTTCTAATCGGATACCCGCCACCAATGTTTCAATGTGAATATATCGCTGTTCCTCCCTCAGCCAAATACCGTGTACCGTATTAAAAACATTGGTTCCATACATATCCATTCGCTTCATCGTTTTAGCCGAAGCCAACGCAGTAGGCCCCACATATTCTCCTAAAAAAAACATAAACAACACAAAAACCAAAGCCACTTTGAAGACACATCCAATAATTTGTAGCTTAGACACGCCTGAAACGCGCATGACAATCAACTCGCTGTGAGACGCTAAATGCCCAAGGCCTAATAAACATCCCAACAAACCGATCATAGATGATAATCCATAAATGAAACTGGGCATGCTCCATAATACGTAATGAAATGCTTCCCACAAATGATAATTACCCGTTCCAATATCGCCAAATTCACTGACAAAAGCGATGAAACACTGAATGCCTAAAAAAATAAATAACACCAATATCCATGCACTGACAATCGTACCATGAATATGTCGAGTGATAATTTTCATGAATTATTTCATCCGCATAAATCGTTTTAATAAAATAATAGCGAAACACAACATCAATAAATGCGCCCACCCTGCACCAACCCACCAGGGAACCTGTCCATTTTCAAGCCAACTTCGACTGATAAATAACATGTTGGCATAAAAAACATAAATTAAAACAGCCGGTACTAATTTAGCAAAACGACCTTGTCGGGGTCGTACATAACTTAATGCGACGCCAATCATTGCTAAAATGATGACTGATATAGGTAAGGAAATGCGCCATTGAAATTCGGCCATATAATTCGGTTGTTTGAATATTTCTCGCGCTAATTCAAGCGTAGGAATAACCTCCTCGCCTTCATTACGGCCTGATACGGTTGGTGTATCCAGCTTAACTCCATAGCGACCAAATTGAGTGACTTCAAAATCTCGATTTCCCGGAATGCCGCTGTAACGATTCCCTTGAGAAGCCACCATATAAGTTGCTTTAGTGGCCGGATCAATCATTTCTTCTCCTTGTTGTGCTGACACAATATCCCAATGGGGAATTTCATGTTTGGTAGGATCTGTAGAAGAAGAAACGAAATCCGCAATAAAAATATTTTCCATTTTATCGGGATGCTGAGTCGGTACTTTCTCCACATAAAAAACATGCAATCCATTCGGTGTTGCCTGAAATCGGCCTGGTACTAAAGTGCTCAAAGCCGTTTTGGTATCAGCCAAATCCATCAGTTGATCTCGTTGTTTAGACACAATCGGGCCGATATATAAAATCAACACCGCGACAACAAACATTAAAAGGGTAGAAAAAAATAATGTCACTTCCAGCAACTGTCTGCGCGTAAATCCACACGAAAAAAGCACCGTTAATTCAGAATCCGCATAGAGACGTCCATAACTGAGAAAAACACTGAGATATAACCCTAAAGGCAGTAATAATCCGAATAAAATCGGCAATTCCAATCCAACCAAATGAAATAGCAAATGAAAGGCGTATTTTCCACTCGCCACATACGATAAATAACGAACAAGTCGATTAAAAATAAACACAAGCACTAGGAGGGTCGTGATCGCAATCATGGTATAAAACACTTCACGCATTAAATAAACGATAACAATCCGCGAATGTGAATAACGAGACGATTGGCTCATAAATTATGCTCGAAAAAAAATAATCATTCTAGTAAACTGTTATAGAAATTAGTGTACAAAATTAAAAACGCATTGTAACGAATAAATGATAGCGAGCCAACTATGACAAGAGTGGATTTTTATTTGACAAGTGAAATAAATGCTCAAGAGATCTTGCGATTGGCTTGTCGCGTACTAGAAAAAGCGTATGAGCAAAATTGTCAAGTCTATGTACTTGCTGAAAGTATGATACAAGCCAATCAGCTCAATGATTTGTTATGGACATTTCGCGATGTTAGTTTCATTCCGCATCAACTCGTCGGTGAATCCTTGCCCATACCACCACCGATTCAAATTGGTTGTGATATCGAACAATCCCCTACACAGGAGGTTCTTCTAAATCTTCAGAAAAATATTCCAGAAAACTTCGATCAATTTCAGCGTATCATTGAAATTGTTCCAAACGATGAATCTTTTCATCAACATGCACTCGAGCATCAACAGTTTTTCGAAGCACATACTTGCGAGATACATCGACACGATTTGCGTAAAAAATGACAGGGAGTGATAAAAACGCTATACTCTGATGCAGGAATGCGAATTTCGTGTTTTGTTGGACGTTTTTATGCGGCCATTGTGGGTCGTAGCCGCAGCAATCCACTCCGCCGTCATTGCGAGGAGCGTTAGCGACGAAGCAATCCAGAGAATAAAACCGGGTTCGGCACTCCTCGCAATGACGAAAAAAACAGCGTATCTCACAATGGCAGAAGCATAATAGTGCGATTCGCTCGCATAACCTAACAAAGTGCAATAATAATTATAATAATTTGGGAGTTCGCTTGTGTTGTTCAAATTTTTTTTCAAAAATGGTCTGATTGTATTAATCAGTTATTTTATTTCTATTACGTGCCTACAAGCCGCCCAAGCGACTGATTTGCGTATTAACTTGGCACAATCCTCGCAAGATCGCCACTTACTTCAAACGCCATTTAATGGCCCTAACGCTTCCAATAAGATAATTTCCATTTTTGCCAATGGAAATTATCTTGCGTTAAATACCAATGAAGGGGTGTTTTATAGCATTGACAAAGGAATTACTTGGGCAAAGTCCTCGTTACCTGACAGCAGTAGCGGCGGAAATTATCAAATGCACGATGCCAATGGCTTAATTTACCTTGCCTCCAATCAAGGTTTGTATGTTAGTAGCAATGATGCTCAAACGTGGCAATTACGCTTTTTTCAACCAGGTATTACGGTTTTCGATGTTGAAAATACCGATATTTTTGTCGCTACAAAAAATAGCATTTTTATCAGCCATGACACTGGAAAAACTTGGACACAAGCGGCGTCGCCCGGTCTCTACCTTAATAATATCAACCTCATTGTCGGTAGTGGTCAAAATGTTTGTGTAGGCACAACACTCGGGAAACCAAATTATGGCGTGTATATTAGCCACGATGATGGCGCAACTTGGACTAACACATTAGGTTCAGATCAAGTTCAAATCAAAGGAATAGCCTTCTTTAAAAACATGATTTACGCGGTCGGTAATATGGTCGGCGCTGATGGCTGGTATGAAATCAGACCGATTGACGGCAAAGTGGTCAGCGAAAAATCATTCGCATCAAATTCGTTTAGTTACTTTTTCAAAACAACGTCGGAGTTATATGTCGGACTAGATAGTGGTTTTTATGCTTTTCATCAGGGTGATTTGACACTACTCTACAATACGCCCAGTAATACTGTTGCGATTGATAATAATGACCTGTATTTAGGCGTAGCGGGCATACTTTATCACGGCGAGTTAAATAATCCCCAGTATCCATTGCAAAAAATAATTTACGCATTACAAGTCAATACCATTGCTCAAATGCCAGATAACGCTCTATTCGTTGCAACCAATGATGGCCTAAATATTAAAATGCCAAGCGATATTTGGTCCAAAACTTTGAGTGACAAGAATGTACAGCAAGTTGTTTTAGATCAAGCCATCCATAGGCAAACACTGTATGCCATAACCGATCAAGCCGTGTATGTCAGCAACGATAGTGGCAATACCTGGAATACGTTTTTTGTGACACCCTCTGTGCATGTTCAATCATTCTATGCGAATAACAACAATCTTGTCGTCAGTGAAATAGACGAGAACCACCATTCTTCGACTGTTTTTTCATTGGATGGAGGCAAGACTTGGGCGCGATCCACCTTTTCCGTACCCAATAATTATTCTTTTTATACCATCATACA
>Ga0154602_132_pt1 | contig 25863 bp, 18 predicted proteins | sample RifGroF2_FD_116031 | JGI IMG/M metagenome (GOLD analysis project Ga0154602, IMG submission 116031) | Gammaproteobacteria bacterium GWF2_41_13 | reverse complement strand
CAAAAGGTTTGTCAACTAAAGGGGAAGCTGAAGGATTAGTAATGAAAAAAGCAATCTTATTGGCGATTAATTCTTTTTGATCAGCGGAAGTATAGACAATATTATTTCCTCTATCTAACCAATCGTAGACTACTGATAATTCTTTCAACCCTTCTCTAGGTGGTTTTTGTAAAAATAATTTTATCATGTAACGATCGTCATCTAAATTGCCTATATTTTCATAGCAAACGGTAAAATTATCTGATGTGGGCGGGTTAGAGGCTGTTAAATTAGAAAGATTAAAGGTAATGCTAGTACCAGTATTAAATTCAATGTCGCTGACAGGCATCAATTCCCATCGTTTGTCTTGTTCTTCTTCTACGAATTTGATATCCCATCCTTCCGTTGTTATTTTTAAGCTTTTTAATTCATCATTCACTAAGAGACGACCAAAAGTCATTTTAAATTTAGCTTCTTGTTTTTTTAATATTATTTTTTTATTGGTTTGATTGGTGATATTGAATTTTAATTGGTTTAAAGTTTCGTCCTGAGTAATGTAAATTATTGGCTTATTATCCGCTTTTAAATTAACGATAGAAAAACCTATGGGTGGTTTAAAGCTTCTGCATGTTTTAAGTGAATTTGGATTGGCTTTCTTGATGATCTTCCTTTTCATTCCTTTGCTCCTTGCAAACTAATCTGGGTATAATATGCGCAGATACTAATAACACAAAAACATTATTATGTAACTTTTTTTATTAGTAATTTTCTTATATTTTTCAATTTTAATTCATTAAAGAAGTTTTTATTAAGATTAGCCTAATTATTGATCTGACTAAGCTTACAGCAATTACATCAGGTTTTACTCCTCCGGATATAAGTGATAACCAACAAGATAGCCAAACAATGGTTGGTTATCAATGCCTAACGACTGCAAAAGAATCTATTTCGCTCGAAAAAATCGCATACAAGCTTTTTCCGCCGTTATCATTTTCACCACAAACCTACGATGCTGTAGATAATATGTAATGCATTATTATGGCTTAGAATTCATTGCGATTTGTCGCGGGGTCGAGTGATTTAGGCTTGATTTATTTTCTTGACTATCGATTTTCCCTCGTGTTCCTATCAATTGAAGTTGAAAATTGCCCTCTCTGAGATCTAAAAAAAGCCACGCCCCACCAATTTCTTGCCATAGATAATGTGGTTATATTGGAAAGAGTAGCGACAGATTGATAACTTGATGATTATTAAGGAGAAACTCTGGCGCGCTCGGAGAGATTCGAACTCCCGACACCCTGGTTCGAAGCCAGGTACTCTATCCAACTGAGCTACGAGCGCGCAGCGGGACACATTAGAAAACAATTTAATCGGCTTGTCAAAAAGTTCTTTAAAAATTTTTATTATTTACAAGGTAATTTTTATTTGTCCCAAAAAATAAAAATTACAAATCAATAATCTAAAAAAATCTCACAAAACGCCCGTGTTTATCGTATTGAATTATGCTAAAATCCGACCTAATTTTAACGCGCTAGGAAAGTCAAAAATATGTCAGAATTTGCACAAGAAATATTGTCCGTCAATATTGAAGATGAGCTGAAACAATCTTACCTGGATTATGCGATGAGCGTGATTGTTGGTCGAGCATTACCGGATGTGCGCGATGGATTGAAACCTGTTCATAGGCGGGTTTTGTTTGCAATGTATGAATTAGGCAATGAATGGAATAAGGCCTATAAAAAATCCGCGCGCATTGTCGGTGATGTCATCGGTAAATATCATCCGCATGGCGATACGGCAGTTTATGACGCATTGGTTCGCATGGCTCAACCGTTTTCGATGCGTTATGTATTGATCGATGGACAAGGAAATTTTGGTTCGGTTGATGGCGATTCCCCTGCGGCAATGCGATATACCGAAGTGCGCATGTCAAAATTAACGCAAACATTACTGTCTGATCTGGATAAAGAAACCGTCGATTTTGTGCCGAACTACGATGGTACCGAATTTATGCCGTTTGTTTTACCCACGCGTATTCCGAATTTATTAGTGAATGGCTCATCAGGTATTGCCGTCGGCATGGCGACCAATATCCCTCCACATAATCTAAATGAAGTAATTAAAGCTTGCCTTGCGTTAATCGATAATCCTGAGATTAATCTGGATCAATTGATGCAACTGATCCCGGGGCCTGATTTTCCGACGGCGGGTATGATCAATGGTCGAGCCGGTATTGTTGAAGCCTATAAAACAGGGCGTGGTCGCATTAGCATTCGCGCTAAAACGCATGTTGAAGAAAAAACCGAAGGCGGAAAACAATCAATCATCGTGACCGAGCTCCCCTACCAAGTTAATAAAGCGAGATTGCTTGAGAAAATTGCTGAGCTTGTCAAAGAGAAAATCATTGATGGGATTACCGGTTTGCGGGATGAGTCCGATAAAGACGGTATGCGTGTCGTGATCGAATTACGCCGAGGGGAACAAGCCGAGATCGTGCTCAATAATTTATACACGCATACCCAATTACAAGTTGTGTTTGGTATTAATATGGTTGCACTGGAGAATGGCCAACCGAAATTATTTAATTTAAAGCAATTATTAGATGCGTTTATCCGACATCGCCGCGAAGTGGTGACACGGCGTACGATTTTTGATTTAAATAAAGCGCGTTCGCGGGTACATATTTTGGAAGGATTAACCGTTGCGCTCGCCAATATCGATGACATGATCGCATTGATTAAAGCGGCTAAAAATCCAGCAGCAGCGAAGGAAGGCCTTTTATCGAGATGTTGGCAGCCGGGATCTGTGATTGATCTCTTAAAACGAGCCAATGAGCAAAATCAATTATTACCTGAAGAGAAAAAAGAATCCGTTTTTATTTCTGGTCTCACACCCGCAGGCTACCAATTATCGCCCGAGCAAGCTCAAGCGATTTTAGAGTTGAGATTGCATCGTTTGACAGGGCTCGAGCAAGAGAAAATTGTTGAAGAATATCAGTCGCTTCTCGACTTGATTGCTGAATTATTGGCGGTTTTAAATAGCACGGAACGACTCATGCAAATTATCCGTCGTGAGCTGGAAGAAATCCAATCAGCGTTTGGGGACGCGCGCATGACGGAAATTATTCAAACGCAACAAGATTTGAGCTTAGAAGATCTCATCACAGAAGAAGATATGGTCGTCACGTTATCGCACGAAGGTTATGCGAAAATACAACCTGTCACGGTTTATCGGGCGCAAAAACGCGGAGGACGAGGAAAAGCGGCGACACAAGTCAAAGAAGAAGATTTTGTTGAACGATTAGTCGTTGCAAATAGTCACGACACGCTTTTATGTTTTTCCAATCAAGGAAAAGTGTATTGGTTGAAAGTCTATCAATTACCGCAAGCTGAGCGTCATGCGCGTGGCAAACCGATGGTGAATTTATTGCCGCTTGGCGAGCAGGAAAAAATCACTGCTATTTTACCTGTGAAAGAATTCACGACGGATCGTTATGTCTTTATGGTGACGGCACAAGGGACTGTCAAAAAAGTCGCGCTCGAGCATTTTTCAAAACCTCGTGCCAGTGGCATTATTGCTTTAGAGCTCGCCGAAAATGATCGATTGATTAACGCGGATATTACGAATGGCGATCAAGAAATTATGTTATTCAGCGATACAGGGAAAGTGATTCGTTTTCATGAAAAAGCAGTTCGTGCGATGGGACGTACGGCGCATGGTGTTCGAGGGATGCGATTACAAACTGATCAGTCGGTTGTGGCGCTTGTTATTGTGAAGGACGATAGCGCTATTTTAACGGCCACAGAACAAGGTTATGGTAAACGCACAGCGATTGAAGAATATCGAGTAACCGGCCGCGGTGGACAAGGCGTTATTTCCATTCAGGTGAATGATCGTAATGGAAGGGTGATTGGTGCGATAGCGGTTCAGCCGCAACATGAAATCATGTTGATTACTGACCAAGGAACTTTGGTACGAACGCGTGTCGAAGAAGTTTCACTGATTGGTCGAAGCACACAAGGCGTCCGCTTGATTAATTTATCCGAAGCTGAGCGTTTAATTGGGCTTGCTAAAGTTGAAGATGTCGAAGAGGATGCTGACGTTGCTGCAGAATAATTACAATCAAAATGTCGTTCCGGTTATTACGATTGATGGGCCGAGTGGCTCGGGCAAAGGGACTATCGGGCAATTGTTGGCGAATCGTTTGCAATGGCATTTTTTGGATAGTGGAGCGATTTATCGTATTGTTGCGTTAGCTGCCGAGCGCCATCAAGTGCCCATCGATGATGAAGTCAATCTGGTTCGGCTTGCTGAAACCATCCAAATTGTGTTTCAAACAACGCAGGGTTCGATTCAAATTTTTCTCGATCAACAAAATGTCACACAGGCAATTCGTCAAGAAACCATCAGCCAGCTCGCTTCTAAAATTGCCGCATTTCCGCGTGTGCGCGAGGCATTATTAGCGTTACAACGATCTTTTCGAAAAGCGCCCGGATTGGTCGCGGATGGTCGAGACATGGGAACCGTGGTTTTCCCCGATGCTTGTTTGAAAATTTATCTCGAAGCTTCTGTCGAGGAACGCGCAAAAAGGCGTCACCAGCAGTTGCTGGAAAAAGGGTTTGATGTTAGACTTATGCCCCTCATTGACGAGCTAATCGAGCGTGACCGACGAGATAAAAATCGAAAAGATTCTCCGCTGGTTCCTGCTGTTGATGCCGTTTTGATAGATACCACTTCATTATCTATCGAAAAGGTGATGACGCAGGTTTTCGATCTGGCCTGTCAACGAGTTTCTTCTTTGAAGAAATAAGCCTAACTTGAATGTTTGGACTTACGCGAAAAAATGAGATGCGGGACGGAAATGAAGCGAGCAGCTGGCATTTATTAATATAAATGAGAATTGCGAGCGAGTTTTCAACCAAGCAGATCGCTTTTCACGTAAATCCAGTGGTTAGAAAATAAATGTTAAATATTGGTTAATTAATTTATGACAGACAATTTTGCAGCTCTTTTTGAAAAAAGTTTAAAAGATTCCGGGCTTCGCGCAGGAGATCTTGTTAAAGGTACCGTGGTTAAAATTGATAACAAATTCATTTTAATTGATGTCGGTTTAAAGTCAGAAGGCGTCGTCGCTATTGATGAATTTAAAAATATGCAAGGCGAATTAGAAACGAAAGTTGGTGACGAAGTCGAAGTCGTGGTTGACATGTTAGCGGACGATTATGGTGAAACACGGCTTTCTCGGTTAAAAGCAAAACGCGCAGAATCATGGGCTCGATTAGTGCATGCGAATGAAACCGCAGAAACAGTTTTAGGAATTATTACGGGTCGTGTGAAAGGCGGCTTTACCGTAGAAATCGATGGTGTTCGAGCCTTTTTACCTGGTTCTTTATTGGATGTTCGCCCGATTCAAGACACGGCCAGCTTTGAAGGGCAAACCATCGAATTTAAGATTATTAAAATTGATGAAAAGCGCAGCAATATTGTCGTTTCTCGTCGTGCTGTTATTGAAGCCGAAAATTCTGTTGAACGTTCAAAATTATTAGAAGGTTTAACCGACGGGCAAGTTATTTCGGGTACTGTTAAAAACTTGACGGATTATGGTGCATTCGTTGATTTAGGTGGTGTTGACGGTTTATTACATATTACTGATATTGCTTGGAAACGCGTTAAACACCCGAGCGAGCTGTTAAAAATTGGCGATAACATTGATGTGGTCGTATTAAAATTTGATCGAGAAAAATCTCGCGTTTCTCTCGGATTAAAACAATTGCATCAAGATCCTTGGGGCAATATTAAAGATCGTTTCCCAGTAGGGACGAAATTGTCAGGTAAGGTGACCAACATCACGGATTACGGCTGTTTTGTGGAAATCGCTGATGGCGTGGAAGGATTGGTGCATATGTCAGAAATGGATTGGACCAATAAAAACATTCATCCGAGCAAAGTGGTGCAATTAGGGGATGAAGTGGATGTGGTTGTTTTAGAATTAGATGAAGAGCGACGTCGTATCTCGCTCGGGATGAAACAATGCGCTTCTAATCCATGGATTTCTTTTGCGGAGAAATTTAAAAAAGGCGATCGTTTAAGTGGTCATATCAAATCGATTACTGATTTTGGTATTTTCATTGGGCTGGAAGGCGGTATTGATGGTTTGATTCATCTATCCGATATTTCTTGGGAAGAGCCGGGTGAAAAAGCCATTCGAAAATATAAGAAAGGCGATGAAATCGAAGCTGTTGTGCTTGCGATTGACCCAGAAAGAGAACGCATTTCATTGGGCATTAAACAGTTGCAAGATGATGCGTTTAGTTTATACGCCGAAGCACATCCCAAGGGAAGTTTGGTGAAAGGCAAAGTCGTCGCGATTGAAGATAAACAAGCGTTCATCGAGTTAGCAGATGAAGTCAAAGGTCGAATTAAAGCGGCTGAGATTGCCGCGGAAAAAGTTGATGATATTAATGCGTACTTCAAAGTGGGCGATGAAGTTGAAGCCAAAGTTATTAGTGTTAATCATAAAGACCGCGTTATTGGGTTATCCATTCGTGCCAAGATGAAAGATCAAGATGGCAATGGTCGATCCAAATCTTCGGAAGAAGGCAATGACGGTGTTGTTGGCGGGAAACTCGGTGATTTGCTAAAGCAACACATGGGTGGTAGCGCGACAGGAGCAGTAGAGCAAGGTGAAACCGTCAACGACGAATAGTCCTTTGCTTGTTTCGCTCATCGAACGATAGTGTAAAAAGGCATGGCGTAAAACCCATGCCTTTTTTATTGGTAAATTATGAACGTTTTTTGAGGGGAGAGGTTGTTTTTGGATGGCCGTGATCGTTAACGGGTGGATTGCTCGATGGGGGTGAAGGTAGCGGGCGATGTAAAAAGCAGGGATATTTTGCGAGCGATTTTCTTCCTTGTGAAAATAAGGGCATTGCTTGAGCTAAAAATTGAATTGTTTCTAAATTGACAGGGTTTTGCATATTACCTGCCCCCCCGTCATCATGGCAAATGGTGTATCTGGACGCGCTATCTCACTTTCACTTACTTCTGTGGGTGGCGGAAGGTGCATTTCTGGCCGGAAGAATGGAAGTTGACTAAAAAATTGATCTGATCGTTGTGGTGCAGGTGTTGGGAGAGTGGGTAATGCAGCAGGTTCTTCCGCTGGCTCAGTGGTATCTGGCGACGACGTGCGTTGTTGCAATAGAGGCATATATTGTTGAGCCATATCGAATAACGTGCAGAGTTCTTTCATTATCAATGCATCGGGTGTTGCGAAATGATATTGCATATAGCAAATTTCGCTGATTGCGCATCTCATGATATCGGAGACTTGTTCCAAATTAGTGCATTGACGCACGGTATTTTGAAGCGCTTTTACTGCTAGAAATTGTTGTTGTGCATTTTGAGACGGAGATATTTCTTGGGTACAGCGATAAAGCAATAATGCGATGATTTGCGGGTATGGTAATGGTTGTCGATCCAATGCGTCTTTGTTGTGTTCGTAATAATTTTTCATGGCATGTACAGATGATCCCATGAGATCCCATAAATGGCGGGGCGCTGAAGCAGTCAAGCAATCGTTGTGATCCAGTGCATAGGCATTCATAAACTTTAGCGCGTTATCTTTGTTTGGTATTGCTTTGCATAGGTTAGCCACGCGTTCGTAATAAATGTTAGCCAGCGTGTATTGTTTTAATGTTTGTAAATAAAACGCGACGCGGAAATTTCTGGTGATTCGATCTTGGAGTGTTTCTTCTACTGTATGATTGGTTAATGCATAAAATAGTGGCTGAAGAACCACCTGAATTCTTTCGGGCGGATCCATCTCTTCAGGTAGATGAGCCGGTGCTGTTTCAAGTAAACATAAAGTCTCATAGAAAAACAGGCTGAGAATCTCTTTTCTAAAGGGATGATTTTTTTCTTGTTGTGTCTCAAGGAAAAGTTGATCAATGTCTATTCTTGGGTAATCGTGCTCAAATTTATTAAACAAATGATCACAACGTCGAAGGGCTTTAGAGAAGTTTTGATTTGATAAACTTTTTTCAATGTCATCGAGATAAAACTTAAAATTTAACATGTTATTCATTCCGTTATTATTATTATTATTAATTTAAGAGAGCGTTATAACCTATTAACCTTAAGGAAAAATTAAGGCCATCTCTAAAAATTGATTTTTTATAGCAAAAAATGATGGATTAAGAAAAAAGAGAATGGGGTTCGTTGAAAAGAATTTTGAGCGAAATTTAAAATGGAGTAGGGCACGGTTAGGGTTTTTATGAAGGCGCAGTTAGTGCGTTTTCAAGATAAAGGCAATGATGAGATCGACATTAAGGTTTGAGTGCGAGATAGATGACAAACATAATCGCCAAGCCAATTAAAATCCCATTTAATTCTCGTATTTTTCCAGACAGTATTTTAATGATGGTGTAACTGATAAATCCAAAGCCAACGCCTAGGGCGATGGAATAGGTCAGTGGGATTAAAATGAGCGTCATTGCGCTGGGGATGGCGTCGGTAAAACTATCCCAATGAATTTTGGCAACTTGTTTGAGCATTAGGCAAGCAACGAACAATAGCGCTGGACTTGTTGCATAAGCTGGGATTGTTTGGGCCAGCGGCGATAAAAATAAAGTGAATAGAAATAAAATACCCACCGTGATGCTTGTCAGCCCTGTTTTTCCACCTGCGCGAATACCTGTTGCGCTTTCAATATAGGGGGTTGTCGTTGAAGTGCCCAATAGCGCCCCTAAAATAGTGGCAAGACTATCGACGAGCATGCCTCGCGATATGTTGCGAGCATATTCGGGGCGATCTTTTAAATCCGATTGTTGTAATAACCCAACCAGGGTTCCTGTACTATCGAAAAATGAGATGAGAAAAAAAGTAAAAATAATCATGAAACCTTCTTGATGGAAGGTGCTAGTGAGGTCGATTTTCATAAACGTAGATAACGCGTTGGGAGGCATCGAGACAATGCCGTGATATTGGCTGACTCTCAGTAAAATACCCAGGCAAGTCGTTATCACAATGCTGATGATCATGGCACCAGGCACCTCGAAACGTTCCAGTGCAATAATTAAATAAAAACACATGAAAAAAAGTACAGCGGGTAGAGAAGCAATATTGCCGAGTGTAGCAAAAGTCATTGGGTCAGCGACCAAAATGTCTCCGCTTTGAAGTGCGATGATTGCAAGAAATAGCCCAAGCCCGGCAGAAATGGCGGCAATCAGTGAAGGTGGAATAGCTTCAATAGCGCGCTGCCGAAATCGAGATAGCGTGGCTAATAAGAATAAGATGCCGGAGACGAACACTAAACCCAATGCGCTTTGCCACGAAAAGCCGAGATGTTTGACGATAATGTAAGAAAAATAAGCGTTCAATCCCATACCTGACGCAATGGCGATAGGATAATTTGCCAGGAATCCCATCAGTAAACTACCCGCTGCGGCGACTAAACAAGTCGCGACAAAGGTGCTGCCTAAATCCATGCCGGCGGCTTGTAAAATGGTTGGGTTAATGACAACGATATAAACCATCGTTAAAAAGGTGGTGACGCCGCCGACTAATTCTTGCCGAATGCTTGTGTGATGCGTGGTTAAGTGGAAAAGACGATCAAGAAAACGAGATATCATAAATATCCTTTTTGCGGCAAAAAAAGGATTGTAACTATTTGGTGTGTTCAAGGGAACATTCTTATTCGCTGCAATGTTTCGCGAGAGTGTAAAAATCTCTAACAAAGTCCCAGTAAATAAGTTTGCGAGAATAAAAATTAGACACTACAATAGCAATAATGTCGTAGCTCTCCTAATTTGAGATCGTGATGATATAAGAATGTTTATATGTTGGATGATCTTTCGTCAAAAATGGCTAAAACGGGGGGTGTTTCTGCGAGCGTGTTGAGTGGTTGCATCGCGCCTAATCAAGAATGAGGGATCTGATACAAATGAGAATATTACTGGTGGAAGATGATGAATTGTTGGGCCAGGCTGTTTGCCATGGGTTAAGGCATTTTGGTTACGTTGCTGATTGGGTTAAGGATGGATTGGCGGCAGACAATGCCATTCGCCATGAAATATTTGATGCGATTATTTTAGATATCGGGCTGCCCAAGCTGGATGGTTATGCCGTTCTGGAGCGGCTCAGAAATCGTGGGAGTAATACGCCAGTCTTGATTTTAACGGCACGAGAAACGGTCGACGATCGTATTAAAGGATTGGATTTGGGCGCGGACGATTATCTCATTAAGCCATTTGATCTAAACGAATTGGGGGCTCGTCTTCGCGCGCTGATTCGACGCGTTTCCGCCAGGACGATACCGTTAATTGTTTATGGCGATCTTGTATTGGATCAAACGACACGGACCATCACGTATAAAGGTGAATTTGTCAATCTTCCTCGGCGGGAATTTCTTTTATTGCAAATACTCCTTGAAAATATCGGTAAAGTGCTTTCGAGAGATCATCTCATGCAAACGCTATATGGTTGGGAAGAAAATGTGGATAGTAATACGTTAGAAGTGCATGTTCACGGACTTCGTAAACGATTTGGCAATGATTTCATTCGTACGATTCGGGGTGTGGGGTATTTGGTTGAAAAAATAGAAATAAAATCATGATCCAATCGATTAGAAAATTTTTATTGCACTATTTATTGGTCGGCATTGCCATTATTTTTATAGTTATTGGCGGAGGCGTTTTTTTTTGCGACACGTTTATTTTAAAAAAAATCGTGTTAGCGCTCACCGGCCATGCGCTATCACCATTCCTCGGCTTTTCATTTGAGCAGCTGTTTTTGTTCTCTCATGCGTTGATTTTATTGCTAGCCTATGGTTTGTTAACGTTAGGTATTTATTGGATTGTTCAAAAAGTAATCGCGCCTTTGAAAAAAATCGAACGGGAAATAGCCAATCGATCGGCAACGGTATTTAATCCCATTCCAACATCGCATGTTCCCGTAGAGATCATTCAATTAATCAAAGAGCTCAATTCATTATTTTATCGATTACAGCAAGAATTTGAACGTAATCAGAATTTTTCTTCTGATGCAGCGCATGAGTTACGGACGCCATTGGCTGCTTTAAAAGCGCAGGCGCAGTTGATTACTTTGGCTGAAACGGATGACGAACGCCAAGAGATTGTAAAAAATATTATGAAAGGAGTGGATCGATGTTCGCACTTGATTCAGCAGCTATTAATTTTAAGTCGTTTAGGGCAGACGAGCGTTTTGCAAGATATGCAGTCGATAGATCTTTTCAAAGTGTCGGCGGAAGTCATCGCGCAACTGGTATTAGCCGCCTTGGAAAAACATATTGAGATTGAATTAACGCCCGCCCATGAAGAAGGTGCGATGATTACAGCCAATGAAACGATGATAGGTATTTTATTGCGTAATTTAATTGATAATGCCATTCGTTATACACCGGCTCATGGATCAATTATTGTTAGAATTTCAAATGAGCCACAGCAGGTGGTTTTACGTGTGATGGATTCGGGGCCCGGTATCCCGAAAGAGTTACGAAAAAGAGTATTTGAGCGTTTTTATCGAATTTTAGGTTCTCAAACAGCAGGGAGTGGATTGGGGCTTTCAATAGTTCAAACAATAGCTGCTTTACACAATGCGCAAGTTAACTTAAAAAAAGTACCATCGAGGTCAGGATTAGAAGCGGAAGTCATTTTTCCTAAGTATTGCGTTTGTGAGAGTCGAAGTTTGAAGTGAAGCGATTCCCCCTCTTATTCGATGAATTTAACGACATCCCCACAAGCGATCTCCCGCATCACCCAGTCCAGGTAAGATATAGCCGTGCTCATTCAACTGCCGGTCAAGACTGACTGTGTAAATTTGAATATCAGGGTGGGCTTCAAAAACTTTTTTAACGCCTTCTGGTGCGGCAACTAAACAAAGAAACGTAATTGATTTAATCCCGTATTGTTTTAGTAGAGAGATGGCCGCACAGGCAGTGCCGCCTGTTGCTAACATCGGGTCGCAAATAAAGCAATGTGCTGTTTTAGCGTTTTTAGGCATTTTAAAATAATAATTTTTTGGCTCTAATGTTTTTTCGTCACGATAAAAACCAATATGGCCCACGGTAGCCATAGGTAAAAATTCTAGTAATCCTTCGGCCATACCTAAGCCGGCGCGTAAAATAGGAACAATCAAAAAATCATGATCTTTCAAATCGGGAGCATCGAAAGTTTCTAGTGGCGTTTCAATTTGACGTTTTGTGAGCGATAGATTACGTGTTGCCTCATAAGCTAATAAATGGGCGATTTCATTAACCAGCTCGTTAAATGTTTTGTGTCCCGTTGATTGCTCTCGCAAGAGAGTCAACTTGTATTGCACAACGGGATGTGTGATTTCGAGTAGATTGGGATGATTGGTATGAAACGCGTAAGGCATTTTTATTTCTCCTCGATAGGGGTGATGGACGGGCGAATGATATCAATTTTTACGAGGATACACTACCTTTAAATTTCAGAGAGGATAGTAATTACCTAGCACGTTCTTGTATCGTTACGATCGTAGGTGGGGAGTTACGATGATCATTTGAATTCGTGATAAAAATACAATTGAGGAGCCGCATCTTTAATCTGAATTTGGCGGCGTTTTTTGTTCAAATTCGCAAAGATCGCCAATAAAGCATTCGGGGCAATTTGGTTTTTTTGCTTTGCAGATATATCGACCATGCAACACTAGCCAATGGGCAGCAAAGACTTTAAATTCATCGGGGACAACTTGCATCAATTTTTCTTCAACAACCTTGACGTTTTTGCCTTCCGCGATTTTTGTTCGATTTGCCACACGAAACACATGTGTGTCGACTGCAATGACGGGCTCGTGAAAAATTGTATTTAAAAACACATTCGCTGATTTTCGGCCGACACCGGGCAATGTTTCTAATACGTCACGATCCCGTGGGATTTTAGCATCGTATCGTTCGATTAAAATAGCGCAGAGCTTTAAGATATTTTTTGCTTTCATATTATACAAGCCAATCGTTTGAATATGTTTTTTTAATTCTGCTTCGCCGAGCGCTTGTATTTTTTCGGGGGTATTGGCGATGGCAAAGAGCTTTTCAGTGGCGCGATTTACGCCTTTGTCAGTTGATTGAGCAGATAAAATAATAGCGACTAATAATTCAAAGGGCGTTTTATAATTTAATTCACAAGTAGGATGAGGATTGTTTTTTTTAAAGCGAATAAAAATTTCGCGAATTTTTTCGGTGTTCATGGATGATTTTTTTCGGCTTGTTTTAGCGTTTCAATCGCAGCAGGATCAATACGCTGCATGAGGGGAGCGAATACATGAATCGGATGATTCAGTAAAAGTGTGTTGATATCATTCCATGTGAGTGGTGCGATATTGAGGAAAATCTCGGTTTTGGCAGCAATTTCTGGCAAGATCGGTTTTAAATAAATCATGATCAATCGAAATAAATTCAAACCCATCGTGCATGTTATGTGTGTTTGATGTACTTGTGCTGGATCTTTGATCGTGACCCAGGGTTTTTTTTCGTCAATATATTGATTAGCGCGATCAGCCAATTGCATAATCAATCGAACGGCTTGTGCGAATTCTCGTTCTTCATAACAAGTGGCAATCGTCGCGCTTGCCTCTTTGAACTCATCGATTAAAGATTCGTTTTCGTATACGTCGGATAGATGGTTGTCAAAATATTTTTGAATAAAGCCGGCGCAACGGCTCGCTAAATTCACGACTTTGCCGACTAAATCCGCATTAATTTTTAAGCGAAAATCTTCGAGATTGAGATCGATATCTTCGATGCGACTGGTGAGTTTTGATGCCGCATAGTAGCGGAAATATTCTGGATGCAAGTGATCAAGATAGGTTTGTGCTTTGATAAAGGTGCCGCGTGACTTAGACATTTTTTGTCCATCAATTGTTAGAAATCCATGGATCGAAATTTTTGTGGGCGTTTTTAATTCGGCGCTCATTAAAACGGCGGGCCAGAAAAGTGTGTGAAAATACATAATGTCTTTGCCGATAAAATGATAGAGCTCAACGTTAGAATGTGGATCAAGATAATCATCAAAATCGGTTTTACCGGTAAGTTGACACCAGTGTTGTAAAATAGAAAAATAGCCCAGGGGCGCATCAAACCAAACGTAAAAATATTTATCCTCTGTCCCTGGGATTTTAAAACCAAAATAGGGCACATCTCGAGAGATATCCCAATCTTGTAATCCAGCCTCGAACCATTCGTTCAACTTATTGATTGCTTCGACGGGTAAGTGATTTTCAGTCGACCATTGTTTAAGCTTGGCTTCATAATGACTTAATCTAAAAAAATAATGTTCTGACGTGCGTGTGACGGGTGTTTGCCCGGATAGGATCGAAACAGGGTTTTTTAATTCCATGGGGGAATAGGTAGCGCTGCATATTTCACAGCTATCGCCATATTGGTCTTTTGCACCGCATTTCGGACATTCTCCTTTTACATAGCGATCAGGCAAAAATAATTTTTTAATTGGATCATAGGCTTGTTCAATAGTGCGTTTGATGATATCGCCTTGCTTTTGTAGACGCGCATAAATCATGTCAGCTAGAGTTTTATTTTCTTCGGAATGCGTTGTGTAGAAATGGGTGAGATCAATCAAAAAATCTCGACAAATTTTTTGTTGTTCAGTTTGAATCGCTTCAATGAAGGCGGCAGGGTCTTTATTTTCTTGTTCGGCACGAATCATGATTGGCGTACCGTGACCATCGCTGCCACCGATATACACGCAATCATGCCCATTCATTTTTTGGAAACGCGACCAAATATCTGCTTGGATGTAGCCGATCATGTGGCCTAAATGTAGCGTGTTATTGGCATAGGTTAAGGCATTTGTGACTAATATTTTTCGTTTTTTCATATCAGGGATTCCTTCTTGTGAAGATTAGCGCAGCCTAAAGCATTATGTTTTTTTCGTCAAACGAAATACCACGCAGGGGCGATGACCGATTTTTCCTTGCATGATGAGAGTAACCGATGGATTGTTTTCAAGTGAACGGTAGACATCGAGTGTTGTGATGAAATAAGCGGGTTTTGGGTAATGCCATAATGCTTGGTCTGTTTGAATAAAGAGAGGGCGAATGGATTGATCAGCATTCACGGCAAATTTAATATCTTCGGCATCAGGCCCGACTTTATAAAATATGAGTGGTGCGGGTGCTTTTTGTTGTAATGCCAAAACCGCTTGTACGAAGGGCTTTGTTTTTTCGAGTTGATAACTGATGGGGGTGAGTACGGCAATGTTTAAAAAAAGGAGTGTTAAAACAGCAATCAAGGTGATTTGTTTTTCTTTTTGAATGAAGGGTTGCGTAGAAAGCAAAATAAAAAGCGAACTGACAGAAAGTAACGCGGTGCCGATGATAGCGCTTGAATAGATCGGCATGTGTCGAAGACAAAACAAGAATAATCCGGCGGTGATGATAAAACAGCTGAGCAAAGGGAAAAGATAAAAGCAGGTGATTAAGATTAATTTAATCGTCTGTAAAAACTTTTCAGAGGCAATGAAGATATAAGCGGCAATTAATGTAATGGGAGGGAGGATCGGTAAAATATAGCGTGCTTTTTTTGCGCCCGGAATGGACATACCGAGCATGATGATTAAGAACCAGACCACACAGTCGCGCAATAATTTTTCTTGACCAGAAATGGGCCTGGTTATTTTTTTGATTAGCGACAAGATGACCAGTAAGGCAATAGGATAAGCTAAAGCATAGTTGGCAAGGCTAGTGTGCCAATAATAAAAAAAATGACTGTTGGCTTGTGAACTGGTCATGCGCCCTAGTGCTTCAAAATCGACAACTTGTTTAATAAACGTATGACCACCTTGATGATAAGCTGCTGCTAACAACAGGCCGGAACATAATAGAAATAAAGTAAAGCTTAATGTGCCGAAGCAAAAGCAGCGCTTGAATTGTTGATGGAAAAGATAAAAACAGCATAAAACAGCTGCTGGCATGACCAACCCAATGGGCCCGCGTAAAGCAAAACCTAAGATCAACAGCGGAGGGATCCATAACAGCGATTTCGCTGGATGGTTGCGGTGAGTTGTGTAAGCCAAATAAAAAACACCCGTTGTGATTAGCGATACGTATTGGTCAGGCGATATCGTGCGTGATTTATCGATAAAGATTTGGGTGAGCAAAGCAAAACAAACACTATAAAAACCAAGAGAGGGTGAAAAGCGGGCGCCTAATCGGTAAATTAATACTAAAATTCCTGCGGAGGTGAGCGCAGTAGGGAGTATGGCTGAAAGCGGAGTAACCTGTCCAAATAATAACGATGTGCCATAGATAAAAATGGTAGGCAATGCGGGATAATCGGGGTAGGGGCCTTGATAAGTCATCGGGAAAAAAGTAATCCCCTGTCGAAACATTTCTTGGGCAAAAAGTGCAAAACGGGTTTCAAAGGCAATAAATTCCGGGTTTAAACCGATCGTAAAAGCCAATGTGCCTAAAATAAAAATTAACCATGAATTTCTATTCAGTGAGTGATTGTCTGTGAACATGATTTTTAACTTCCCATCTGAGATCGTGATAATACAAGAACGTTCTGATTTTGAAGAGATTTTTCGCTAAAAATGGCCAAAACGCGAACCTTCCTATGAGTATGCTGAGTAGTTACCATTATTCCTCAAAAAAAACCCCCTATACGTAGTTACGGTTGTGCGAGTTTGAGGCCTAATGAGAGTAACTCATCGACGGAGTTACCTGGCTTGAGACCTTTGATGGTTCGGTCAATGTCGCTGCATTGTTTTAAGAGCGTATATAATGTTTTTTTTGAATGTCGTTTAAACGCAGATTGCAATAAAACTTTTCGTTTTTCCCATAGCCGCTGTTTTTGGTAAAAATTCTCAAGCGCGTGGTTACCTTGTTCAGCCGCGTCGATCATTTTTAAGAGTAAACGAATTTCGCGCGCCATTGCCCATAAAATTAATGTTTCTTCAGTCCCTTCAGCGACCAAATTCTTGATGATACGTAGCGTCTGTGCAGCATTTCCATTTAAGGCGTAATCCGTTAAAGTGAATAAATCAAAGCGAGCTTGGTCGCTTAACGCATCGGTCACATCAGCTAAAGTTAAGGATGATTTTCCATCGTGGAGTAACGAAAGCTTTTCAATTTCTTGCTGCGTTGCCAGTAAATTGCCTTCGGAAAAATGGGCAATAAATTGTGTTGCGTCATCAGTGATTTTTATCGCTAATTTTCTAAAGCGTGCTTTAATCCAACTGGGTAATTGTTGAGGAGAAAGAGGCCAAACCGTGATAATGATCCCTTGCTGATCAATTAATTTAATCCAAGCATCCGACTGGCGACGGCTGTCTAATTTTGGCATGGTGATTAAAAGCGTTTTATGATCAGGTCTTTTTTCTAAATAAAACGTCAGTGCTTTTTTTGCTACCTCATTAGGGATTGCTTTAAAGTGGAGTTCGATTAACTCTTTTTCAGCAAACAAAGACAGTGATTGCGTCGCTTCATATAATTTTTCCCAAGGGAATCCTGTTTCAATCAACCAGGATTGCCGTTCAGAAAAGGCTTGTTTTTTAGCTTTTTCGCGAATGAGCGCACAAGCTTCCTGCGCTAAGAATGATTCATCGCCCGTGATGAGATAAATAGGTGCGAGCGGCGATTTGGTTAAAGTTTCGGAGAGCCGTTCGGGATAAATTTTCATGATGCAGAAGTAGCTTTATGTCCGATAAAAGGAGTTCCATAAAAACCTAGAGGGGGCGCCGCTGTTTGAGGTGCTACGGTGGGTTGTGCAGCCGTCGGTGAAAGGGCGGCTAAACCAGGTTGAGTTGTGGGCGTTGGGGGTGATGTTTTTTTGGATGCGTTCGAGGATTTTATGACGGTTAACGTGTCTTTAGCGGATAGATGAAAAAGAATGTCTTCGGCAACTTTTTGTGTGAGCGCCTGCTGGGCGTCAGTTAGTTTATTGCTATTGGTGAGCACTTCATTTTGAAGGACCGCAATATTTTCTTGTTTCTGAGATATGAAAGGACCGGCTATCGTTTGACCTTGTGTGTTTTTTAAATCGTAAGTTGCGCTGTAAGTCGCAATATAATTTTGTATTTGATCATTGCCACCGATCGTTGTTTGTGCGGTAACAAAGTTATCACTGATGAGGTCAAGCGTCAGTGGTGCTTCCTTGGGATTACGTACGACTTGTACATGAGAAGATTCTAACATTTGTCGGACTGCTTTTGTGAGATTACCGTAGGGTGCAAAACTGTTGAGGTACAGTGTTTTCAGAGAAGGCGGCAAATCAGCTGTGCCAACCAAGTGAAAACCACAGCCACTTAATAATAACAATCCAAGCATCATACCTAACGTATATTTTTTCATGGGTTTTCTCCTATCACAATATTCACCAACCGCTTTGGAATGACGATAATTTTTTTAATGAATTTATTATCGAGATGTTTCTGAATTTTTTCATCTTGTAACGCAAGCTTTTCGATTTCTGATGAGGGAGTTTCAGCAGGGATGGTTAATTGACCACGTAATTTCCCATTGATTTGCAGCATGAGATTGAGTGTGTTTGAGACGAGTGCTCGTTCATCCGCAACAGGCCATGGAGTATTTAAAATTAAGTCTCCGAAATGTAATGTTTGCCATAGCGTTTGTGTGAGATGCGGTGCGATGGGGCTTAATAATCGCAAAAGTATGCTGAAAGTTTCTTGTAATAAAATAGGCGATAAGGTGTTTGTTGAGGTGAGCAAATTCATGAGTTTCATACAGGCTGAAATCGTTGTGTTAAATTGCATGCGATCCATATCGAAACCGGCTTGTTTAACAATCTGATGGATTTCCAGGCGGAATTGCTTTTCATCAGGCGATAACTGTGCGTGATCAATCGTCATTGATTGTTGATTGGTTTGAATGAATGTTTCTTGATGTAGAGCAGCAAAAGCCCAAATACGTTTTAAAAATCGATGCGCACCTTCAACACCGCTATCAGACCATTCCAAAGATTGTTCAGGCGGAGCGGCAAAAATCGTAAAAACGCGTACCGTATCGGCGCCATAGCGCTTAATAAGATCGTCCGGATCAACCGTATTACCGAGTGATTTAGACATTTTTGTTCCGCCCTTTAATACCATACCCTGTGTGAGTAATTGCTTAAAAGGTTCACTGCCTTTGACCAATCCTAAGTCGCGCATGACTTTATAAAAAAATCGCGCATACAGTAAATGCAAGATGGCATGCTCAATACCACCAATATATTGGTCGACGGGGAGCCAATAATTCACTCGTTCATCGAACATCTTGGTTGGTTGGTTGGGACAGGTGAAGCGTGCAAAGTACCAAGAAGATTCGACAAAGGTATCGAAAGTGTCTGTTTCGCGCCGCGCTTTTTTCCCACAGGTTGGGCAAGTTGTTTTATAAAATGTAGGCATGCTAGGCAGCGGTGTCGTAATGCCACTGAATTGCACGTTTTCGGGTAACAGCACGGGTAGCGCGGCTTCAGGCACCGGAACAGCGCCACAGCATTCACAATAAATAATGGGAATCGGCGTGCCCCAATAACGCTGGCGAGAAATGCCCCAGTCGCGCAATCGATAATGAACTTGTTTTTTGGCGAGATTTTTTTTGCCTAAATTTTTCTCGATGGCTAAAAACGCCTCTTGAAAATCAAGGCCATTATAATCATCTGAATTGATCAGGCGTCCTTTTTCGACGAACGCGTTTTGTGTTAAATCGATGGGGGCATGATCGATGGGTTCGATGACTTGTTGGATGGGTAATTGATATTGCTGCGCGAATTCAAAATCACGTTGATCGTGAGCAGGAACGCCCATGACAGCGCCAGAACCATAATCCATCAAGACATAATTCGTGACCCAAATCGGGATGATGGCTTGCGTGATGGGATGGATTGCCATTAAACCCGTCGGCATGCCAGCTTTTTCGATAGTCATGAGATCGGCTTCGGCCACTTTTGTGTGTTGACACTTTTCAATGAAAGTGCGAACAGATACATTTTTTTCAGCGGCTTTTTTTGCGAGTGGGTGAAGTGCCGCAATCGCTAAAAAGGTGACGCCGAATAGCGTATCGGGGCGTGTTGTATATACCGATAAAGGGGTGCGATGATCGCTCACATCAAATTGGATTTCTAGCCCTTCCGATCGGCCAATCCAATTGCGTTGCATCGCTTTGACTTGTTCGGGCCATCCATCCAGTTGATCTAAATCACGTAAAAGTTCATCGGCATAGGCCGTGATTTTTAAAAACCATTGCGGAATTTCTTTTTGTTCGATTAAAGCGCCTGACCGCCAACCGCGTCCATTAACGACTTGTTCATTGGCGAGAACGGTTTGATCGACAGGATCCCAATTAACGATGGAATTTTTTTTATAAACCAACCCTTTCTCAAACATTTTTGTGAAGAGCCATTGTTCCCAACGATAATATTCTGGTTTGCAGGTTGCTATTTCACGACTCCAATCATAACCAAATCCCATGCGTTTTAATTGTGTCCGCATGTGATCAATATTACGGTAAGTCCATTCCGCCGGCGGAATTTGATGTTTGATCGCCGCATTTTCAGCGGGTAATCCAAATGCGTCCCAGCCGATCGGTTGTAGGACATTTTTGCCGAGCATGCGCTGATAGCGGGAAGTCATGTCGCCCAACATATAATTACGGACATGCCCCATGTGGATATAACCACTGGGATAAGGAAACATAGAGAGACAATAAAATTTTGACTTGTTTTTTTGTTCGGTCACTTCAAAGGTTTTTTCTTTTTCCCAACGTGCTTGAACAGCAGGTTCGATTTCATGTGGGTTATACGTTTTGTCGATCATATTGTTTTCCGTTTGATGCTTTTATGTATTATCTATCATTTTTATCCGGTTCGCAAAAAAACCTGTGGTTCCGTGTTGATTTTACAGACGGAACTGAGTATTCTTCCTTTCGTTATTTCATCCTGTCAATCTGTTTATATCCGTTGTACCCGCGCGCATTATGATCGGAACATTTTATTTTAAAAAAACGCTTTGTTTCTAGTCGTTTTTCCTGTTCAAACGCTCCTTCATTGATGCGATTACGAAATCTATTCCTTGTCGTCCCGCGGCTTGACTGCGGGATCCAAAAAAGACAGTAAATTTCGTACTTTTATTAGACGTTTCTACGCCGTCATTGCGAGACGCATAGTGTCGAAGCAATCCAAAAAAACACTGGATTCCGCGGTCAAGCCGCGGAATGACGATGTTTCGTCATTGTTTCGGCTATGGCCTCGCAATGACAATAGAAAAACGTAACTATTCACCGCGATCTTAATGATACAGGAATGTTCAGGTTTTGGATTATTTTTCATCAAAAAGCGCCAAAATAGGGGCGTTTCTTAAAAGACGTTGAATAGTTGCAGAAAAACAACAATATGTTCAAAACTTATGCGGAGTTATGATTATGCAACTCATTCAACAACGTTTAGTTCCAACGCAGCCCCAGCACGAATATACGCCAAGAGATCCAGAAGGCGTACGAGCAATGATTTATGGATTGCATTTGCGCGGTTATGTGAAATGGGTCAATCTCGATTTGGTAGAACGCGGCCGATACTTGTCTTTGATAGAGGATTTCATCGATGCATTTAATGCAAAGCAAGTGAGCAATATCTTATATGCTTTAGGCTGTATCGGCGTGAGCTGGGGGGATCTGACACAAAAAATTCAATGGCAGTTGCCTGCTGCGATCATGAGAAATGGACGAGGTTTTATTTCTCAAGGGATTGCGATGACAATTTCTGCATTAGCGAAAATGGGTCTAAAATTCAGATTTCCCTTATCGCCATCTCAAGATGTTTGTTTGACGGCTTTTTTTACCGGTGAAAAGCAGTCGAGAAGCTGTTTATTAACGCCGACGTTTCGCGACGCTTTATTTCTTGTCATTGCGATGACGGCAGAGCGCCTGGATCAGCAAGGTATTGCAAATATTTTGTGGGCATTAGCGACGATGGGCGTGGTTTGGAAAATAGATATCTCGGCTGAGATGCAACAAAAATTATTCCAGGCGGTATTATGTCAAGCCAAAGGATTTAATCCTCAAAATGTTTCAAATGTTTTATGGGCTTTTGCCAAAATGGCCTTGAGTTGGCAAGATTTACCCGAGGCATTGCATGAATGTTTGTTCGTTTCTGTTTTAAACATGGCGGATCAATTAAACCCACAAAATCTTTCCAATACGCTCTCGGCGTTTGCGAAAATGACGTTGAAATGGATTGATTTCCCGCAGGTACTTCAATCCGCCCTTTTTAAAGCCATTTTAATGAATGCAAGCTCGGTAGATGAAAATACAGGTGCTTTGTCAATGCGAATGAGTGCTCAAAATAGTTCAATCATGTTGTGGGCATTGGCAAAAATGAAATTAACTTGGCAGGCCTTACCCGATCATCCGTTTCAGGAGAAATTGTTGATGACTATTACCGGCAATTTAAGCCAATTTAACGCCCAAAATATAGCCAATACGCTGCAGTCATTTGCCGCTATGGGGCTTTGTTGGGAGGATCTAAAACAGGAAAATCTTCGGAGCGTTTTAAGCGATGCTTCAGTAAGAAAATGCGCTTATTTTCAAGTCGATTTAGAGCAAGCCATTTTTCGGAACCGAACTTTTTTTACAGCTCAAGGTATTGGGATAATACTCGTGGCGTTCGCTAATATGAAACGACGGTGGCATGATTTGACGCCCGTATTTCGAGCAGCGCTATGGGCGATCATTTCATCGCATCTTGAGTTAATTCATCAGGGAACGAGTGTTTTTTGTAGACCTTTTGATTCGCAAGGTATTGCTAACACACTGTGGGCATTAGCGAAGATGGGTTTTTGTTTTCGGGATTTTCCTGAATGGGTCGATCTGAAACAAAAACTGTTCATCGTGATTTTGAAAAATGCCGGTCAATTTAAGGCGCAAGAGGTATCGAATGTGTTGTGGGCTTTTGCCACGATGGGATTTGTTTGGCAGCATTTAAATTTATTACAAGGGCTTCAAACAGCATTATTTGAGGCCGTTTTAGCGAATCTTCCACAGGATGGTGAGGTTGCTTGTGATCGATTTAATGCGCAAGGTATTGCAAATACATTATGGGCACTAGGGCGGATGGAGCTTAAGTGGGCGGATTTAACGCCAGCGCTGCAACAAGGGTTTTTTAAAGCAATTTCAATAAGCGCAACAAAAACGAAGTTATCCATCGATCCATTTTCTGCCGCGGAAATCGCGATGACGTTTGAGGCGTTAGCAAAAATGGAATTTAATTTTGATGCGTTATCGAGGTCGTTTCAGGATAATTTATTTTCAGTGATTGTTATGCATGCCGAGGTGTCAAATGAGTTGAGTATGGGTTCTACCCGATTTAATTCCCAGGGTGTTTCAAATATATTGTGGGCGTTAGCGACAATGCGATTCAGTTGGGAACAATTACCTGATGAGGTTCAGCGGAAGCTCATTTATGCTATTTCGCAAACCTTAGGAGAGTTCAAACCGCAAGAAATCGCCAATACTTTGTGGTCTTTATTTGTGATGGACGTTTGCAGCAAATCGCATGTGATGCCTGCTGGTTTTTTATCGACATTGCGCGATCGGGCGATTTTGTTGAGGACGCATGCCGATCTTCTTTCCGTTGAAACTTTATCTGAACTGTTGTTGTCACTTGAATATTTTTGGCCTGAAGAAGAGGCGCTTATTTCTTTTTCATCGGCATATGAAAAAAAATCTGCCGAGGATATTGCGTGGAATTTAATGCATTCAAAGATGAATCAGGAAGTCGATCGGCGCTTAAACAAGATGGGTGTGGTCGGAAAAAGAGAGCACTTGATGGGTTACTCATTGGATGCGTTTTCAGGTTCATCGTCTTTTGGGAGGGTCATTATTCCACTTCCGCTCGATTTTGCTTTTCCCGATTGTCGAGTGGGTATTCAAATTGATGATCCAAAACATACGCAAGATGTACGCATGAGGCACCTTGATATAGCGCATAATGTATTGTTTTTGAAATTGTCCGAAAAGACGGGATGGAAAATTATTAGAATCCCGATTGTTCATCACTCGTATGACGATGTGATTGAAGTGATTCAAAAGGCAATTCAAGCAGCGCGTGATCAGCTCATTCAAAGTGATTTCATCAGTCAATCTTCGGATTCTACGGGAAGTACAACGCAATCGATTATCGGAACGGTAACGGAAATAACGGAAGAACGCAATTTTGAGAAAAGAAAAAAACGTACGCGACATCATCGGTCTCAAGTCAAAAAGGTATCGGGAGAAGATGAAAACAAGGCGCTTGATCAAACCTCTGTCGGAACGCGATTTTCTTATACGTTGGCATTATCTTGCATTTCGTACGTCGGTTCTTTTTTTGGGAGAAGCGTCAAATGGCTTATGTCAGCTCAACCCCCAGAGGTGGAAGCGAGTTATCAATCGGTTCCTAGAGCATCTAGTATATAAGAATATTTGACAAATATAACCCTTAGGGCTATATTTTTTTGATAGAAAGTGCGATATGCGTATATTTAAAAATATTTTTTCCACAAATGGTCTAAAAAAATAGGCTTGGAGAACGAAGCACTAAAAAAAGCTATTACCGAAATATCAGCAGGTTTATATGACGCTAATTTAGGAGGGCATTTATATAAAAAACGCATAAGCTTAAATGGGAAAGGCAAGAGGGGAGGAGTAAGAACAATCCTTGCGTTTAAAAAAGAAGCAACAGCGTTTTTTATGTACGGGTTCGCTAAAAACGAAAAAACAAATATTGACGATGCAGAAGAAAAACTATGTAAAAAATTTGCTGCTTTATTTTTGTCGTACAGCGAAGATGCCATTGAGATTGCGATAAAAAACGGAGAACTTATGGAGGTGTTATGATGAAAAAGACGATAACGGAAGTTATACACGAAACCGTAAAGGGGTGGCACAAGATCGGCATAGTTGACCAGGTGACTATGCATGAGTTTGATACTTTATGTTTGCCAAAAATAAAAGTATTGAGTCCAAAGCAAATAAAGAATATTCGTTCGCGTGAAAAGGTCAGTCAGCCTGTGTTTGCTATGTGCTTAAATGTCAGTCCGCATACTGTCAAACATTGGGAGCAGGGGACAAAACACCCTACAGGAGCTGCTTTAAAATTGCTTAATTTGGTATATGAAAAAGGGCTGGTTGCGGTAGCGGGCGCCTAATGGACTTCTAGAACAGGATTTTGCATATTCCGTGCTCGATCAACGATAAAACATTAATCGTCACTCCTCAGCGGGGATCGCGATGAATGTTCCTCCGAGCGTGCTGAGTGGTTCTATCAATCTATTTTCCGATAACTCAAAGCCTCTAATAAATGTTGTCTCAAAATAATTTCGCTGTGTGCGAGATCGGCAACGGTTCTTGCGACACGCAAAATGCGGTGATAACTTCGTGCAGATAAATGCAATTTTTCGATGGCTTGATCCAGTAATTTTTTTTCATCCGGTTGTAATTGGCAGTGTTGAGCGATTTCTTTACTCGATAATTGCGCATTTGATTTTTGTGCGCGTTCGAGTTGAATAGATCGAGCGGCCTCGACTCGTGAACGAATAGGATTGCTTTTCTCTTCATCGTCTTTGAGCGAAGAAAGTAGGGTTACGGGTAAGCGTGGTACTTCAACGTGTAGATCAATGCGATCTAAAATCGGCCCGGAAATTCGCTGGCGATATCGTTGCACTTGATCTGCTGTACATCGACAATGCCCTTGTGGGTCACCGAGATACCCGCAAGGGCAAGGGTTCATGGCTGCGATGAGTTGAAATTGTGCTGGAAATTCACTTTGCCGTGCAGCGCGCGAAATGGTGATGGTGCCGGATTCCAGCGGTTCGCGTAATGCTTCTAGCACATGCCGATTAAATTCAGGCAATTCAT
>Ga0154602_129_pt1 | contig 26286 bp, 29 predicted proteins | sample RifGroF2_FD_116031 | JGI IMG/M metagenome (GOLD analysis project Ga0154602, IMG submission 116031) | Gammaproteobacteria bacterium GWF2_41_13 | reverse complement strand
CCATAAGTATGATGATAAGCCCGCACGAAATGATCGGATGACGCTTTTGATGCGGAATAAGGAGAGCTCGGATGATACGGCGTTGTTTCCGTAAAAGCAGGATCATGCAAACCTAATTGACCATACACTTCATCTGTTGAAATATGGTGAAACCGACAATGCTCCGCATTGAATTTTTTTTCGTCTAGCCAATATTGTTTCGCGACATCTAACAACACGCAGGTACCCAATACATTGGTTTCAACAAATACTGAAGGCCCCGTAATAGAACGATCGACATGACTTTCTGCTGCAAAATGAACGATTGTATCAATCGCATGATCACGCAAAAGCTGGAGCACGAGCGAGCGATCCAGAATATCTCCTTGCACAAAAATATGTCGGTTATCAATGGGTAAATTTTCTTTATCCCCCGCATAGGTTAATTTATCCAAGCTCACGATATGAACTGATGGATTTTGTGCTAAAATATAATGAACGAAATTACAACCAATAAACCCCGCCGAACCCGTGACCAATACGTTTTTAGGTTGGTACATGCTCATATTCCTCCCATAGATTCTTCTAATGTAACTATTCAGTAGCTCGCAGGAACGTTCATCTTTCGGCTCTTTTTGACGAAAAATCTCTTCAAAATGCTCATGTACTGTCCGTGTACACTCCGCTTTTTCATCAATTTTTCGTCAAAAATCATCCAAAAGCTGAACGTTCTCGTATCGTTACCATCTCAGTCAATAATTACCTTCTAATAATTTCAACAAATATTGCCCATACTCATTTTTCTTTAATGGCTCAGCTAGCCGTTGTAATTGCTCATCCGTAATATATTTCATTCGCCAAGCAATTTCTTCAGGTGCTGCAATTTTTAAGCCTTGCCGATCTTCTAAAACGGCAAAATAATGAGAAGCTTCTAATAGAGCATGATGAGTACCCGTATCCAACCAAGCAAACCCGCGATGCAGCTTCACCAAGTCCAGCTGATTTTTTTGAATATATAAATTATTTAAATCAGTGATTTCTAATTCTCCACGTGCAGAAGGTTTTAATGACTTGGCAAAATCAACGACCTGATTATCGTAAAAATACAATCCTGTCACCGCATAATGAGATTTAGGCGTTTTTGGCTTTTCTTCAATGGCAGTCACTTTATTGTGCTCATCAAAAACAGCCACCCCATATCGCTCAGGATCATTGACATAATAGCCAAAAACCGTGGCGCCTTGTTTTTTTAAAGCGATTTCTTGGAGTTGCTGGCTAAAACCTTCTCCATGAAAAATATTATCGCCTAAAATCAAGCAGACCGAATCACGACCAATGAAGGATTCACCAATAATAAATGCTTGTGAAATACCTGCGGGTTTTTCTTGTTCAGCATAACTAAACTGCAATCCCCACGCTGACCCATCCTGCAATAATTCCTTAAAACGTGGCAAATCGCGAGGGGTTGAGATAATTAAAATATCTCGAATGCCGGCCAGCATTAATACTGAAAGTGGATAGTAAATCATCGGCTTATCATAAACAGGTAGTAATTGCTTACTGGTGCATAACGTAGCGGGATGCAATCGCGTCCCCGCGCCGCCTGCCAAAATAATGCCCTTCATAAACCCCCCCAATCTCTTAGCCTAAAAAACTTCATATCAGTTTAACAAATCTCGCGCCCTAACAATACTATTTGATTGCTACTTTGGCGATTCCACGAACCGTTTTATGTTTTGAGCGTGCGCTCTATCTGCGACCAAAATCGCCGCTTCCGTTTCAATCACGATCAAATCACTCACCCCAACCACCGCGAGCAATCGATGCTCAGCACGCAAATAGCAATCATTCACCTGGTCAACCACCACATTGCCTCGAAGCACATTGCCTTCCCGATCTTTGGCGCTCATATCAAACAATGCTTGCCATGACCCCACATCAGACCACCCTGCATCCATCGGCACAACCATCGCGTCTGTTGTTTTTTCCATCACGGCATAATCAATTGATATCGAGGGACTACTTCCAAATGCCTGTGGTTCAAGTCGAAGAAAATCTGCGTCTTCTTGTCGCTGTTGGAAAGCTTGCAAACAAGCGGAAAAAACAGTCGGTTCATACGCTTTGATTTCTGTTAAAAACCGTGAGGCTGAAAATACAAACATCCCGCTATTCCAGTAGTAATCCCCTTGAGTAACATACTGCTTGGCTGTTTCAATATCGGGTTTTTCAACAAACCGACTCACCTGATAAATGGAGTTATCCGCCTCAGCTTCACCTCTTTGAATGTAGCCGAAACCTGTCTCAGCATGCGTCGGCACAATGCCGAGCGTAATTAATTTATCATGGCTCGCCTGTCGACGGGCCACTTCAATCGCTTGATGAAAATTTTCTAAGTGATTAATCACATGATCTGATGGCATCACGCATAGCAACGCTTCTTTGAATTTTTCCTGAGCAAATAAAGCAGCCACAGTAATAGCGGGTGCCGTATTGCGACCTATCGGTTCGATAATAATCGCTGAGGGCTTAACGCCCATTTCTTGAAGTTGTTCCGCTACCAAAAAGCGATGTTGATGATTACAGATAACGAGCGGCGGTAATACCTCAGTAAAAGGCATTGTTCTTTGAACCGTTTCCTGCAACAAACTTTTATCACTGATCAACGATAAAAACTGTTTCGGTTTTTCTACACGAGAAAGCGGCCACAATCGTGTACCGCTCCCTCCTGCTAAGATAACTGGCAATAAAGCAGGCATAAAACCTCTGAATCAATAACTACTCAACACACTCGCAAGACGTTCCTCCGAACACGCTGAGTAGGGACTTATTTTTTGTCAATTCTTCCGATCCCCTCATAAACCAACCCCATGACCCGTAATTTTTCGGGGTCATATTGATTACGTCCATCTAACACATAATTGCCGCGCATTTTTCGTTTGATCATTTTAAAGTCTGGGTTTCTAAATTGTTTCCATTCTGTGATCAACACAAAAATATCAGCATCATTAAATACGGCGTTTTGATCTTCCACTAATTTCAATTGTCCCGACTTAAACCATTTCGCCGGCAATTCTTTCTGCGCAACCCCCATCGCCTCGGGATCATGAGCAACAATTTCTGCGCCACGCGTGATCATCTGTTTTAAAAATACCACTGAAGGGGCGTCACGCATATCATCCGTTCCCGGTTTAAAGGCTAATCCCCAAAGAGCAATTTTCATTCCCTTCAATTTTTTACCAAATCGCTTAATTAATTTCTTGCCCAATACATGTTTTTGCTCATCATTGCGCGCTTCGACTGCATTCAAAACCAACGGTAAAAATTGATGTTCTTGCGCGAGATGAACAAGCGCTTTTACGTCTTTGGGAAAACAAGATCCGCCATAACCACAACCCGGATAAATAAAAGGAAATCCAATACGAGAATCAGAACCAATCCCTAAACGCACTTTTTCAACATCAGCGCCCATGCGTTCGCATAAATTGGCTATTTCATTCATAAAAGAAATCTTTGTCGCCAACATCGCATTCGCTGCATATTTAGTCATTTCCGCATCGCGAATTCCCATACAAATCATGCGTTCATGATCTCGTGCAAAGGGACTATACAATTCTTTCATTACCCCAAGAGCATGGTCATTATCCGCTCCAATAACAACTCGATCAGGTCGCATACAATCGTCAATAGCAGCACCCTCTTTTAAAAACTCAGGGTTACTGATCATATCGAATTTAATTTTTTTCTTGCGCTTATTGAGTTCTTTTTGAATAGTCGCTTTGACTTTTTCAGCCGTTCCTATAGGTACCGTAGATTTATCGACGATCACCGCATATTCATTTAAATATTGCCCCAATGATTTGGCAACCGATAAAACGTATTTTAAATCGGCGGAGCCATCGACATCACTTGGCGTTCCCACCGCAATAATATAAACCTGTGCTGATTTTTTTTGCTCGTCTAAAGAAAGCGCAAAGTGCAGCCGTCCTTCTTTGTAATTCCGTTTAACTAAGTCCTCTAATCCCGGCTCATAAATAGGCATGATACCTTGTTTTAAACGCTCAATTTTCTGTTGATCCACGTCGATACAAGTCACCTCATTGCCCATCTCAGCAAAGCAAGCACCTGTCACCAAACCCACATACCCCGTACCAATCACTGTAATTCTCATGATCGCATTCTCCTTCCGAGTCATCGCGTTAATGGTTGCTCAATTTATTTTTTATTGACGGAATAAGCTCCCTCGAATGCGCGCCTATTTTACCGAAAAAAACCGAAAGCACCATGAAAAGTTGAGCCAATGGCTGACCAAATCCTTTGATTTTATCTTTGCGAGTGAAACAAGCAATCGGGGTTTATAGCACAATTGATCGAGATCGCTCCCATTGCCATGCATGTTCGACAATGGTTTCAAGTGATGCATAGCGCGGTTGCCAATTGAGCTGTTGCATCGCTTTTGCTGAGCTCGCCACTAAAACCGCCGGATCTCCTTCTCGACGCGGCGCTTGATTAACGGTAATTGATTTCCCTGTCACTTTTCCTGCTACTTCGATCACTTCTCTCACGGAATAACCATGACCATTACCTAAATTAAAAAATTCACTTCGATTGTTTTGCCATAAAAATTCCAATGCGAGCAAATGCGCCTCACATAAATCGTTAACATGAATATAATCTCGAACACAAGTACCATCAGGCGTAGGATAATCATTACCATACACGTCAATGACTTTTCTTTTGCCCGCAGCCACCTGCAAAACGAGCGGGATTAAATGCGTTTCGGGATTATGCCGTTCACCCAGCACTCCATCAGGGTGTGCCCCGGCCGCGTTAAAGTAGCGTAAAGAAACTGATCTCAATTGATACGCCTCGTCATAATCCTTTAATACTGATTCGATCATCGACTTGGTTCGACCGTACGGATTGATCGGCAATTGTGGATGTTTTTCATCGATCGGCGTGTAAAGTGGCGTTCCATAAACAGCGGCCGAAGAAGAAAAAATAAAATATTTCACACGGCGTTTTAGCATGACCTGCAATAAATTCAGTGTATTACTTACATTGTTAATGTAATACTTTTGGGGATCTTTAGTCGATTCGCCTACTTGAATAAAAGAGGCAAAATGCATCACCGCATCAAACGTGTATCGCTGAAAAGCCAACTCGATTTGATGGCTATCCGCTAAATCACCCTCAATAAAAGAACAATTCGAAGATACTGCATCCCGATAACCCGTCACTAGGCTATCGAAAACAATCGGCGTATAGCCCCGCTCAATCAACGTATTCACCATGTGAGAACCAATATACCCTGCTCCACCTACCACTAAAATTGTTTTTGACATCAATCGACCCTCATACCTTATTGGTTGATTTTAAAAATGGCGACTTGCGCTTGATGATAGCCCGATTGAAACACGATGGTCGGAGTACCCATTCGAGTCATCAATAATTGCTCCAGCGACTTTTGCTCGCCATCCATGATAATAGAAACATAATCACAATGCCGCCAAGGCGCCCGTTGAATTTTCGCGATATCAAAACGCCCTTGAGGGGTTTTGATATCGAGCGGTGTAGTTGATCGATTCGATAAATAAGCCATCACACCATCATCAATACATACACTCGCCGAGGCAGGAATATGGGATTTCATCCACTGACTGGCTTGATACTGGTAAATTTTTGAATGGCCGAAACGATGTATGCTGCTCACGGCCATACTTAATAATCCCACACAAATCAGCGGAAAAAGAACATGGTGAATCGAGAAATAAGCTCGCGGCCTCATTCGCCAACGCTGGTAGAGATCAGTCAATCCAAATGGCACCCAAAACAAAAGGATAAATGAAATGCCCATCACGTATCGGTCCGCTAAAAACAAGCTTTGTTCATAGAAAAAAATCAGCAAAATAAAATTAATGATAAAATAATTAAATAAAGTACTTCTGACTGTGCGATCTACAATGAGACCGTAAAATATCGCATAGAGCGTCAAAAACGTAAAAACCAACGTGTAATTACAGACTAAATGCCATAAAAAAACACCCGCCGCCCCAAAAAATAAAAATGCACTAGCATCATAGCTCCCCTCAGGCGCTAAAACAAACTGCCTGATTGCGGCAAGACGTTGAGAAAAATTGGCGGCTGTACCTAAAACCGCATGAGGTCTCTTATAATACAATTCATACAATCGACTACTGTGCTCTATAGTGTATAAATGCCAATGCCATAACGCTCCCAACAAAACGATCAAATAAATCAGTAACGGAATATTCAATTTAAAATAAAGCATCCATCGTTTTCTCCAAGATAATCCGGGCAGCATAAAAACACCCCAAGGGATAGCTAACAGAAAAACAGCTCCTTCAATGCGAAATAAAAAACTAATGAGCAAAACAAACGACCATCCAATGGCATGAATCCAACGCGCATCTCGCGCATAACGAATAAAAAACCAAACCGATAATAAATAAAAAAACCAATACCCTTGATCACGTATCACCGCATAACGGTTCGCATTAAACTGGTGGCAAATTAAAATAACGAGTGCCGACAACCACAGCATTTTTAGGGAAGGCGTGAAGAGCCGAATAATCTCGATGAAAATCAATACGATTCCCAAAGAAAAAATGATATTCAAAAAATAGGCCGATTCTAACAATGTCAATCCAGATAATTTACTGAGATAAACAAGCAATATCGAATAAAACGGCCAATTGTAAGGGCCAAAAGCAGCTCTGAACCCTTGCGACACATACGCATTGGCTGCTGCAAAATAACGAAGACCATCGGGATTGAAAACAGGATAATGATAGATACTGATTACGCTCAACAGCAAACTCACGATGATCACTGTTATGTAAAGAATTAAAATAGGATTGAGGATTGAGGATTGAGGATTGAAGGATGGAATCGCTTCGCGACAGTGTATTTTATTTGCGATGATTTTTTGTTTTTTCATGTTTAGCGTACTCATGTATTAGTAGACGTCATTGCAAGGCGCAGCCGAAGCAATCCAACCAAAGCAAGTCTTCCGTCATCCCGAACTTCATGTTCGTCATTGCGAGGTATGGCCGAAGCAATCCAGTTCTGAAGCTGGATTGCTTCGTCGCTAACGCTCCTCGCAATGACGGTAGGTACTCAATCCTCAATTCCCTTGGATCAGCAGCCCTTCAGGTCGCACAGTTAAATGTAATTCTCGAAATTGATCAAATAAAGCGGGATCACTGGGCACCGGCAAAGGAGACGCTTTCGATAAAGCGGTGAGCACAGAGCGATCGAGTACCGCATCACCACTCGACTGCGTCACTTGAACATCAAGTACTGTGCCGCCGGGTGCGACATGAATCAATAATTGTAGCGATAAATTTTTATTCGTATTTGACGGCATAATCCATTGTTGACCAATCGCATTTAAGACAAGCGTCTTATATTTATCAATCTCCGACTGTGTTTCTTGTGATTGCACGCCCGCAACTTTTTGTTCTTCAGCCGCAATTTGCGATTGAAGTGATTGTTCGGTTTGGGCTTGTTGTTGCTTTAGCAAATCCGCTTGTTTTTGAGCAGCCGCCTGTGCTTGTGCTAATTGTTTTTGTTTTTGCGCATTCGCTAATTGTTGCTTGGCTTGTGCTTGCTGTTGCTGAATTTGTGCGAGGGCCTGCTGTGCTTTGGCCGTCTCAGCTTGTTGTGTTGCAATCAATTTTTGCTGCGTGACTTGTAATTGTGCTAATTGCTGTTCTGCCTGTTGACGTTGTTGTTTCGCTGCTGCCGCTTGAGCGGCTAATTGTTTTTGTTGCATCAGTTCAGCAGCATGTTTTTCAGCCGCTTGTGATTGAATTTGTTGAATCGTCTGCTGTACTTTGGAGGCATCCACTGTGACTGCCTGTACAATTTTCTCTTGAGGATTCACGCCTTGCGTATACAATTTTGCCGATCGAAAACTGATGAGTAAAAAAATGAGCGCGACCCCATAAATGATTGCGGTATAAATTGTGGCTTTTCCGTAATATCGTTTTGACTGTTTCATTTGTAATTACTCACCATGATCCTGATGATACAAGAACGTTCAGATTTTGGATGCTTTTTAACGAAAAATCGATGGAAAAAGGCAAAAAGATAATGTTCCCCTGAGCATGTTGCGCCATTACTTTCATTTTATGATTCCTGCGCCGGAGTTTGCGTCATAAGTCCCACCTGCACAACCCCCGCTTTTTGTAATAACACCATCGCTTGCACCACATTCCCATAATTCGCGGCCTGATCGCCTCTCACAAGCACCATACGATCCTGATTGTTTTGTTTAGCAATGGCTATTTCTGCCGCAATACGTGTCACTAAATCTCCCGCTAAAATAGGCGATTGCGGATTAACCGCAATATTTAAGTAATACGCGCCTGCTGCGTCGACGGTGACAATAATGGGCAAATTATCTTTTGATGCAATCGGTTTCGATTGTGCCTGCGGCAATGAAACTTGCACGCCTTGGCTCAGTAAAGGAGCAGTAATCATAAAAATAATGAGCAATACCAACATCACATCGATGTAAGGAACTACATTAATTTCCGCCATTGCACGCCGTTTATTTCTCATGTTGTACCCCGATTCAATGAATCACTCCGCGATGGTATATTTTATCCGTAACAACTTTTTGTTTTTTCATATTTATCGTATTCGCCTGTTAGTAGCCGTCATTGCGAAGTATGCCCGAAGCAATCCAGAAAAGAGCTGGATTGCTTCGGGCATACTTCGCAATGACGGTAGATAGTCCCCTCTCAATCCCCCATTCTTTTGTTAAAACAAACATACAAATATTGTAACTATTCAGTACGTTCGCAGGAACGTTACCATCTCAGTGAATAATTACCAAATATTATGCTCCATCACAATTCTCATGACTAAGCTATCTGCAATTGTCGCGAAAGATAATTAATAAACTCTTCTTCAAATGCTTCATAACGACTTAAGACACGTTCAACTTCGCTGGCGTAACGGTTATAGGCCACGACCGCAGGAATCGCTGCAAACAAACCCATCGCGGTTGCCACGAGCGCTTCTGAAATACCTGGTGCCACCATCGAAATAGTCGCTTGTTGAACATCCCCCAATGCGTGAAAGGCGGTCATAATACCCCAAACGGTCCCGAATAAACCGACGTAGGGACTCGTCGATCCCACAGTCGCTAAAAAGGTTAAATGTTCTTCGAGTTCATCAGTCACTTGCATACGCGCCACTTTCATCGCGCGCTGAACGCCTTCGGTGATCGACAAAGGATCCAGTATTTTTCGTTGTTTTAATCGAGTAAATTCTCTAAACCCTGCGACAAATATTTTCTCAATCCCTTCAACCGTCTCTTGTGCTGATAATGTTTGATACAACGTCATCAAATCTTCTGCTTGCCAAAATTGCATTTCAAATTGTTTGAGGCTTTGCCGCACCCATTTAAAATAAAAGTAGCGTTGAAAAATAAAGACCCATGAGACTAACGAGGCCGACAACAATAACAGCATCACGACCTTGACGATGGGATTCGCTGAAATAAAATATTGTAGAAAAGTTGAATTAACGACCACGCTTATTCTCTCCTTCACGATGATTAAAACTTAATAATGCAGTTCGTAAATCATGGGGTATCGCACACGGCTTAAAATCATGCACACCGACACAAACCACCTTGATCGTCGCCTGACAGTACACACGTTGTGCCTCTCGCGTTTGCCGAATCACTTGCTCGTATACGACCGATGCGCGCGCTATTTTAAGCAACTGTGTTTCAACCTGCAATTGATCATATAACTTCGCTGGCTGCAAATAATCAATTTGCAAAGCAGAAACTGCAAAACCGATTTGCATGTTACTCCACGCTGCTTGACCAAATCCCAGCGAAATCACTTGCTCACTCCGAGCCCGTTCCATGAATCGAATATAACTCGTATGATAAACAACGCCACCACAATCAGTATCCTCATAATAAACACGAACAGGCCAAATAAATAAGGGTGATTTTTCTTTTTGTTCACTACTCATTGTTTTCATCATCAGTCAATAAAGATTTCTGCGCCACCAGTTGATCCGGCATTTTAAGGCCGAAGTGTAGGTAAGCATGTCGAGTCGCCATTCTGCCGCGCGGCGTCCTCATCATAAATCCTTTTTGGATTAAAAACGGCTCTAACACATCCTCGATGGTTCCGCGTTCTTCCCCAATGGCAGCGGCTAAACTATCAATCCCTACCGGGCCACCATCAAATTTATCGATCATCGTTAATAACAGTTTGCGATCTAGCATATCAAATCCATGGACGTCGACATCCAGCAAGTTAAGCGCGGCATCGGCCATCGTTTTTTGAACAACCCCATCGCCTTTGACTTCGGCATAATCTCGAACACGCCTTAATAATCGATTGGCAATGCGAGGCGTCCCACGCGATCGCTTGGCAATTTCCAGCGCACCCGCTTTATCAATCGTAACATTTAAAATATGCGCTGAACGATGCACAATACGAGAAAGATCTGCAACATCATAAAATTCTAGTCGCTGCACAATACCAAAACGATCGCGCAAGGGTGATGTTAATAATCCGGCGCGCGTTGTTGCGCCAATCAAAGTAAAAGGAGGGATATCTAATTTAATTGATCGAGCCGAAGGCCCTTCACCGATAATGATATCAATTTGATAATCTTCCATCGCAGGATAAAGAATTTCTTCGATCACAGGGTTGAGCCGATGAATTTCGTCAATGAATAAAACATCATCTTTCTCAAGATTGGTGAGCAGCGCCGCCAAATCCCCCGCCTTTTCGAGGACAGGGCCCGACGTCTGCTTTAGATTAGCGCCCATCTCATGAGCAATAATATGGGCCAGCGTTGTTTTCCCAAGCCCCGGCGGGCCAAAAATCAATACATGGTCAAGCGCTTCTTGGCGTTTTCTGGCAGCATGAATAAAAATTTCCATCTGCTCCCGAACAGGCCGCTGCCCCACATAATCTTGTAACGCTTTCGGACGAATTTGTCGATCTAGCAGTACTTCTTCAGTTAAAGCTTCTGTTGTGATTAATCGTTCCACTACTGATGCTCGCTTTTTATCCTAATTAGCGGCGCAGTATACCATAAACCTGAGTTTTGAATAACCTGGGTTCGAGATAAAAAAACATTTTGTTTGAACAGACCTTCAGATGTTTGTCAATCAATCCTGCGCTGATGCAATCGCCGAACAAACTTCATTCATGCCTTGTAAAATGCGCGGTCCATATCGTTCAATCAAATCTGAATGAATGATAACAACACGATGATCACGCACTGCATCGATTTGCGGATAGCGAGCCCAAAATTGTTGAATAGCTATAGTGTCTCCTGCTTGTTCGCTCACCAAAATAACGGAAGGATTTTTCTCAATCACATCTTCCATGCTAATTTGCGGCGCCACGCCCACAGCCTGCCCAAAAATATTCTCGCCATGGCATTTCTCAATCACTTCGCTAACCATGGAACGATGCGTCACCGTCAATAAAGGTTGCAGAGATAATTGATAAAAAACCTTCTTCGGCAAAACTTGTGCGTAGCGTTTTTGCAGATTGTTAAACGTTTGGTCAAACTGCGAAACAAATCGCTTAGCTGCTGATTCAGTTCCAGCCCATTGACCCACCCTCAAAATAGCCTGTGGGATATCGACCATATGATCAAAGGCGATCACATGAACAGGTAAATGCAATGTTTGTAATTGATGAATTTCAGCCCAGGAATTTCCACCGGCCCATGCGATCACCAAATCAGGTTTTAAGGCAACGATACGTTCATAATCACAGCCATAGGCATCAGCGACCACCGGTAATGATCGAACAAACGGAGGATAATTGCTGTCAACCGAAACACCGATCAAAGAATGACCCGCCCCCGCTGCATCCACAATTTCAGCTAAATGCGGCGATAAGGTAATGATGCGTTTTATAGACCTCTGCGCCGCATTAACCTGAATAGAAAAAAAAATCAGAAGCGCTAGAAAAATACACCTTCGTGCACGATAAAAAAGGGTCATTACTTTAAAGTAAAATAATGGCCGCTAAAATAATCAACCATAAAGCGAGCGTTCGATCAATTAACGCCATCGTCGCTTGTTGAATAGCCTCAACCGATAATTCACTACGTTTTCGATCTAATTCGAGCGCTGCAAATCCACACTCCGCTAACATTTCTTCATTGGCGGACGGCCGTGTGAGTAAATGATGCCCCCATTGAACTAATACTCCTTTAAAATGACTCACCAAGGCACAGCCCACGCCTAACAAACGCACAGGAATCCAATCACCCCACTGAGTCATCACAATGGCTGCATGGCCAATGGCCGTATCACGATATTTATCTACCAATAAAATCATAAGACGATAAATGATCGCGCCAGCAGGGCCTAACACAGCGAACCAAAATAATACAGCAAAAATATTTTGATTGGCTTGCATCATCATCCCGACAATCTCACGCTTTTGTTTTGTTGGATAATGGTTTTTTAACAAATGGGGCGTGATTTGAGGCTCAAATGCCCCTAAACAATAAATTAAAACAATGGTTGAGAATAAAATGTTCAACAAGCCCACAAAGAACAGAGAAAAGATATACCAAAAAATCCCAACCAAAAGCGCTAAGGGGATAACAACCGCCAAGACAAATAAAAATCCAGAAATGACTTTGGCTTGCTTAGGAAAAGTTCTATCAAAAAATTCAATATACTTTTCGAGTAGACGGAAATCACGAATTTGTTTACCAATTGACGTCCATCTTTCTATTGCAAGACAAATTAATAAGGCGATAAAATCCATGACAATCTTCCTTCTAAAAAATAACCTTGCCGACAATAGTGCCCAAAAAAAACAAACTTGTCACGAGGGTTGATGCACGTTTTCTCGAAGAATAAAAAATATTGCCTAGGGGTCACCTCTTGTGGGTGCCAAATGGCATTTTTGTTAACTCAATTATCGTTCTGCGCAATGAATCTCGTAGGGGGCGACCCTTGTGGTCGCCCAATTAAAATCAATACGCCACGAAGCGACGCTACGCCCCTCAATCCTTAACGGGGTTAAAAAACAGTCTTGCGGGAATAACTTCCCACAGTTTTTGTTGTAGACCCTAAAATATCAGGCTCTCATAAACTTGTCTGGAAACTGCTTAATAATGCCCTCGCTCAATACATCGGCAAATTTCAGCATATGAGCTTGCCCTTTATCAAAAAAATCGATATCGCTATTCCAATCTTTCTGCAATCTGGCGGTTACTTCTCCTGTCGTCAAATCGAGATGCATCAGCAACATTTGTTGAAGATCGTCTTTTGACCAGTTGGGATTAGCGCTGCTTAAAAAAACAGCAATCTCCATTGCATTGTCTTGCCATTTTTCCTGAGCTGATTTTAAGGATTTACTATCATTCATTTTCGCCGCTTTCACCACATCCGCTGCAATCATAATATGTTCGCAAAGCAAAACGCTTAGTTTGGTGCCTGCATCGTTACCATAATACGGTTTAATTGCATTACCGATATCATCTTGATTTTTCAGTAATCTTTTCGCAACGGCATCCGCATCGGGCAAATCAGCCAACGCACTAATAATATAATTTCGTGTATAAATAATATGATCCTCCCAGAGCACTCGCATGGCTTTTCCAAACTCTATTTGAGGTTTTGAGCATCTTGAACACTGCATTTTGCATTTCATCGGCGCAGCATAAATTGAATTAGCTATGCCCACGAATCCAACCAATAAACACATCATCAAAATTATCTTCTTCATTTCACACCTCCATTTAATGTGAATACAACGAGTCAATCAAAGGATGTCTTTATTAAAAAAAGCAGCGATTTCTTCTTTTTCAGCGAGGCAATCGCTGAAAAGACATCCTTTCTTCAAGCCTCTTTACTGGCAATGACAGCCGGATTCCAAAGGTAATTTTCCTGCTTTATAATCTTCTAAGCCCCCTTTGTAATCTAAAACATTTTTATACCCTTGCCCGAGTAAAATTTTTGCCGCCTTCGTACTGGCAGGACAATCAAACCCGCCACAATACGTTATAATTAATTCATCTTTATTCGGCAAAAGCTCACCCGCCTTTCCGCTCAATTCATCGAGTGGAATGGATAGCGCGCCCGGTAAATGTTCCTTTTCGTAACTTTTTCGATCCAGCACATCAATGAGTTTAGGTTTTTTCTCCTTTTGCAGGTTGACCAATTCTTCACGCGTGATGATTTTTATTTCCATGGCTATTTCTCCTCTATGAGTTTTTTGAGCTTGCCCAGATCATGATGCCTTTGATACAAAGGCTCCCATGAAACCTGGTAAATCTTTTGTTTTTTTTCAAATGAATCGACTTTCTTTTGATAAAAAATACCCAGCGGTAATTTGTCTTTTTCAATCGCCTTGCTAAACGCGCTCACCCGATCAGCGCGATTATGGTCCGAAGGTAAATAATAAGTACGTTCTTTAAACCACTGATAAGTATTGACCTTATTGAAAGCAATGCAAGGTTGAAAAATATCCACTAATGCATATCCTTCGTGTTGAATAGCGGCTTTAATCGTATCCTTTGTTTTTTCCATATCGCCGATATAAGCGCGCGCAACAAATGAAGCATCTTGTGCGATCGCAATAGCTATTGGGTTCAATGGTTCAGCAATAACGCCCTCCGTCTGAATCGATGTCTTAAAGCCTATTTCGCTCGTAGGAGACGCTTGACCTTTGGTTAATCCATAGACCATGTTGTTGTGAACAATATGAACAATATTGATATTTCTTCTAATCGTATGCAAAAAATGATTGCCGCCTTCACCGTACATGTCACCATCGCCACCTTCAGCTATAACAAGCAAATTCGGATTAGCGATTTTGACACCGGTAGCAACTGGTAAAGCCCTACCGTGTAATCCATTAAACATATGCGTATTAAAATAATGGGGCGTTTTTGGGGCTTGCCCTATACCAGAAACGACGACGAGCTGAGTAGGCTTTATCGATAATTCATCTAACGCCTGCTTAATCGACTCTAAAATACCAAAGTTCCCACACCCTGGACACCAAGCAATATCAATATTCGTTTTATCAAACAGAGGGTGTTTAGCCATTTTCATGATCCTGCGTATATTTTTTGAGTGCGATAACAATTTCTTCAACCGTAAACGGCAGACCATTGTATTTGAGCAGGGTGGCGTTAATATGAACATTTAACTGCTGTTTTAACAGCTGAGCCAATTGCCCTGTCGCATTATTTTCAATCACGATTGTTTTCTGGGCACGCGTAAAATAAGGAATAATCTCTCGCGACAAAGGGTAAACTTGCGAAAAATGCAAACATCCGATCTCCGCATGCGGCAATAGATCGAGTGCTTCTTTGATAACAAAATAATTACTACCCCAGCACACAATAAGCGTTTTATAGTCTTTTTTTCCAAAAAAATCTGGCACGGCAATCTCTGTCTGAAGTAATTCAAATTTTTTTAATCTTTTTTGAACCATCTTCGTTCGCACCTCAAAATCCTCGGTAATATACCCTGCTTCCGTATGTTCATCGCTATCGACACAGACTAATCCATCACCAAAACCAGGAATTCCGCGTGGAGAAATACCATCGGCTGTCAATTGATATCGCTGATAAGTCGCATCCGTTTTTACGATATGTTGGTCATAGATCGCCATGGATAGAGCATCAAGCGGTTGACTAACAAAATAAGAATCAACAAAAAATTGATCGGATAAAACAATCACGGGTATTTGATATTTATCGGCCAAGTAAAACGCTTTCTGCATTAAAGAAAAGGCTTGATCGATCGTTCCTGGTGCCAATATAACCCTGGGGAATTCGCCATGTCCTGCAAAAAGCGCTAAATTTAAATCGCCCTGCTCAGTACGCGTAGGCAGTCCAGTGGCTGGACCTGGCCTTTGCGCTAAATTGATCACCATCGGCGTTTCCGTCATACCTGATAAGCTTAAGCTCTCGCACATCAAAGCAAACCCACCGCCGGAGGTGGTCACTAACGCTCTCCCACCGGCATACCACGCGCCCAGCCCCATATTGATTGCCGCAATTTCATCCTCTGCTTGCTCAACGACGATATCAAATTCGTGTGAAAGGGAAGCTAACTGCGTTAAGACGCCGGTACTCGGTGACATCGGATAAGCCGCAATAAAATTACATCCTCCCGCAATGGCACCCAATGCTAAAGCTTCCGATCCATTCAAGAGTATTTTATGATTCAAATCAACGGATGGCTTTGCATAAAAAGATATAGAATTCGTGTTTAAAAAAGCCACTCCCGCCTTATAGCCGATTTGTGCGGCCACGATATTTTTCTCGGCCAATTCTTTTGACTTTGCACCGTAGTATTGCGTGAAAAATGGCTCATAAAAAGACGCTTCAATCTTTAAAAAAGCTAAAATAAACCCCATCACGACTGAATTAGTATATCGTTTTGATCCGATTTCGAGCGCTATTTTTTCGAAGTCGATCATATATTTTTTATTCGGCGATGAAAGATCGTGACAGGCGCCTACGATCACTGTATCGGGAGAAACTCTATCGACTAAATGAGGAAAGGTATCAGTGGAAAGTAAAATTAACATATCGATGCGACTAACAAAGGCTGAAACGATATGATCTGAAATTCTGATTTCAGAAGAGTTACTGCCGCCATGAATACGCGACATATACTCTTTTGTGGCAAAAGTATAATAGCCCGCTTTTTTGATTAACTGCGTTAAGATATATTCTATGGTTTGAAGCCCTTGTCCTGCCGAACCACAAAAAACCAGGCTAATATCTAGCATAAATTTTTCCCTAAATTTAGCAAAAGATTATTTTTTGATCATTTATCATTCTATTCAAAAAATAATCGCCTGACAATCATTAATTTCAAACAGGTAAAATTTCGTAACTGCCCGCCATATCGCAAGCCAACTGAATAGTTATAAAATTTCTTTCTTTTTCTCAAAAAATAAGCTATATATCTACCGTTTTGGAAGCAATCTTCCATATAAAACGTGTTAAATTCTTTAAAGGATAGCTCCTATGAAAAAAATGTTATTAACCGCCTCTTGCAGTTTGCTCGTTTTAGGCACTGCATTTGCTGATGTCACAACCTCTACGGGAACAACAACCTCTACCGTTACGGCACCATCATCCACAACAGTAACTGCCCAACCTGCTGTTCCAGCTGCAACACCAGCGGCTCCTTCGACTAATGCACAAACTCCAATGGCTGCACCAACGACGCCATCATCAAGTGATGATATGGCCGCCACACCGGGAACAGATAATTCATCTTATAGCGATGATCTCGATCAAAATGATCAAAACGGCGACAATTCAGATGATTCGGCTGCACTATCTCAAGATTCAGATGACGGTGCTTCCGTAGATTAAAAAACAACGAACATAAAAAAGGCGGGAATTTCCCGCCTTTTTTTCGCTCGAAAGTCCTTCGATTAGACAGTCACTTTGCTAGCGATTCTTTTCATCGTCTTCGGACCAAAGCCTTTGACATTTTTCAAATCATCGACTGATTTGAAATCGCCATTCTTGGTACGATAGTCAACGATCGCCGCTGCCTGCTTTTTAGAAATACCTTTCACGGCTGCTAATGCAGTTGCGTCAGCTGTGTTGATATTCACTGGAGCAGCAACAGGTTTTGTTACAGTAGTCGTTGCAGTTGTGGTCACAGTTGCATTGTCCATTGCAGGCTGAGCCGTCGTTGAATCAGTGGCTGGCTGAGCAGCATTGACCGCACCGGCAAGACCCATCGCAAGGCCAAACAAAGCTACTTTACGTAAAGTAATCATCTTTTCCATTCTCCAATAAAACTAAAACTATTCTCGCCATTCACTCTCAATATCTTGTCGAGTCAATGGCGTATTCTATTAAAGTTTGCCAAATAGCAAACTGAAGCGGTTTATGACAGATTCAAAAAATAAAATCCATATTTTTTTCGCTGTAAATAATGAAAAAACTCTTGCTAATTTAACTTGTTTGTGATTCCGCTATTTTGTCGATGAGATTTGTAATTATTCAGCGCTTTTTGAATTAACCTTATCATTGTGCTCTGTGCAATGAATTCGTAGGGGCGACCCTTGTGGTCGCCCCAAAAATCGCGAGTAATCCAGCTGGGCACCCACGAGGGGTACTCCTACAGGCGGATTAAAAAATCATCCAAAATCTGAACGTTCTTATAACATCCAGATCCACGGCGAATAATTACTAAAATTTTACGTATTTTTTCTATCTCGATTCGCCATCACAAAAATATGGTGTGATTTTTCATTTCCGAAATGTTTTAACGGATGATACTTAAAAGTTAGGCCACATAATACCTGCACATCCGGATTCGTGCATAAGTATTGATCATCTGGTACATCTTGATATTCTTTATCTGAACAGCTAGCGCGGCCCTCATTAAAACCATTAACATGCAAACTTCCATCAAACGTCACATCAACTGGGTTACAATTTCCATTTTTCCATGTCCAATCAAGCGGCATTCCCGCATAACTTTGCCCCCAGGTTGGCGTACCCAACACTTTTAGCACTTCAGCCCTCGTCATTCCAATACGTAATTTCAAGGTTTTTTTGGATAATTCTGTTTTTGGCATAAAGGCTGGCGAAATCGTCGCCACATCCGCCGCAATTGGTCTTTTCAATGAGATTATTTTTTTAGATTGCACAAATGGATGTCCTGCAACGGTGGAAGATGGCGCTGGCGCCATCGAATGACTATCTACGTTCGACGAAGGCGGCAAAACAGTCGTTTGAGGCGCAGATGAAAGATTCATAAAAAATCGCTTAGCGCCTGAAATTTGTGCGGCTACATGATCGGAAAAAGAGAAAGCAAAAACAGATCCTACTGACAAAAGACCACTCAAAATAACACTTAAAACACCTGCTCGATAAAATTTCACACTTCGTCGAAAAGATGAAATATCTCTCGCTCCAACAGATAATAATTGTTTTTTCATAACCTCTCTCCAAAACAATCGGCTATTTTTCATTATAACACATCTTAAAGTAATTCCCGCGACCTAACGCGGGAATTACTGAAAAACGCTCAAATTTCGGCTGATTCTAACTGTCGCCACAAACAAAACGCATCTTGCTGTTTATCTAATAAATTTAAAAAATCATTATGCGCTTGATTTTCTTTTTCCTCTGCAAAAAGGGTCGGGGACTCTTGCTCCTCAATTCGAGTACTTTCTGGACGATGTTTTTCTGCAACAAATTGCGTCGCCGAATCAGCCGCCACCTCTGTAAATAGAAGCGCCTGCCCGCCTGTCATCGCCAAATAAACTTGCGCAAGAATTTCAGCATCGAGCAAAGCGCCATGCCATTTGCGATTAATATGATCAACCCCATAACGTTTTCGCAATGCATCCAAATTATTTTTTTGTCCAGGATGTCGCTGCCTGGCTAATGATAACGTATCGATGACCGTACAACATTCGGCGACATCTTTCCGAAAACGACTTCGTTTAAACTCGCTTCGAATAAACTCGATATCAAAAGCGGCATTGTGCGCAATCAACTCCGCTCCTTGAATAAAATCAAAAAACGCCTCAGCAATTTCTGAAAATTTTGGTTTATCGAGCAGGAATTCATCTGTCAAACCATGCACTTCCAAAGCTCCTTGATCAACAGCCCGTTCTGGATTGAGATAGCGGTGAAAATGGTTACCCGTCAACCGACGATTAACTAATTCAACACACCCGATTTCAATAATACGATGGCCTTCTTGAACTCGAAGACCAGTTGTTTCTGTATCCAGTACAATCTGACGAACTGCCATTTTATAGCCTCCCTCTCTTCAATTTCGCTTCATCAATCGCTTGATTGGCTAACTGATCAGCCAATTCATTGTATGAATGCCCCGCATGCCCTTTCACCCAATGCCATTCAACCGTATGACGTGACGCTTCTCGATCTAATGCTCGCCATAATTCGCTATTTTTTACGGGTTTTTTATTCGCCGTTTTCCAATGCCGTTGCTTCCATACGGGCAACCATTCGGTAATGCCTTTTTTAACATACTGAGAATCTGTCGTCAAAATAACGTGGCACGTCTGCTTTAATGCCGCTAATGCCTCAATTGCCGCTCGTAATTCCATTTGGTTATTCGTTGTATCGGGTTCATAACCTGAACAATATTTTTCCTTTTCCCCATATTTTAAAACCGCGCCCCACCCTCCTTCGCCAGGATTACCGCGACAAGCACCATCGGTATAAACCAACACCGTTTTTTTCATATCAAAATCCTCGACGAACAGGTTCGGCGACGCTACGCGGAATAATAGCAGTCGACAAAGTCTTCCAGGCTGTTTTTTGCAAAGGCGTCAATCCGAACACTCTTTTTTGAGCAATGATGATATAAACGCCCCCTAAACAGGGGAAAAATATCCGGTACAAATTTTTGAGCGGACGAAAAAAAAATGCCCCTTTCGAAAAAACGATGGGCCCCTGATAAACAATTCTCTTTTGGGCTACAATCCGGAAATTAAGAACACGCAACCAATCTTTAACGCGATAACTCGGCCGAAAGATTCCCGCCCATGGAAGTTGCCGTTTAAACGAAAACCATCGACGCAAACCCCATAAACTCCATGGATTAAACCCAATCACCATCAAATATCCCTCAGGACTTAATGCTGCCTCCGCCTCTCGCAATAACTGATAAGGATTTTCGGAGAACTCTAGCACGTGCGGCAACAAAATAGCCTGAAGGGAATGCTCTTGAATGGGTAAATAAGCACTCTCAGCCACAATAAAAGAACCCGTAAATCGCACACAATTATTCGATGGCACGATGATAAAGCGGTGCTTAACTTGCGCTTCTTCTGTAAGCACAGCCTGCGGCGCAACACCCAATGTCAGGAGATAATCGCCCAAAATAAAAGGCCAGCAAAAACGCAAGGCGATTTTTTCTTCATTGATAACAGCTTGGCCTAAAGGTTGCTGCAACCATGCAGCAAATTGCTCATAGACCGATGTGCTACCGACACAATGCTTTTTTCTAAAACAAAATTTCATGATGGGTTATTCTAACGGTTACTGGCTGAGTAAAAAAGGGGGCTGCACACCATGTCTGCTTATTCGTCAAAAAAGGCTAAAAGATGAGCGCTCCTGCAGGCGCGCTGAATAGTTAAAAATAATGTCGTATCCCAACACCCAAGGTATTCGATCCTGTATTCCCAGCACCGTATAACCCAAAAGCACCAGAGCGATGATGAATACGTACCACAAACTGCCAATCAGGATGCGTCGGCATGGCAAAAGTTGCCTCAAACATGAGGTAATTCAGAAAACGGGCAGTATCATCATTGTAGCGTTTTTCAACCCAGGGCACTTGAGTAACGTAAGACACCCCCTCTGCAAAAGCAAGTGTCGTATCAACAAAATGATTCCAAGGAAACTGTTCCCACCGGAAAATGAGATAAGGATCAAATTCAGCAATATCTGCATGATTATACAATCCATCACGATAAGTCACATTACCGGCGACTTGTATCACTGGAATAACCGGATGAAAAAAAGATCTCAACCAATTTTTTTCCGATAAACGATAAGCCACCTCGGCCGACCAAAGTGTTTCATTCACCGAGGTAAACTCACCTCGAATTAAACTGCCAATTGGCTCTTTGCACGTTCTTCCCCAATAACCCATGAGCGACCAAGGATGCAATTCGGGATTAAACATGCTCGTCGTATCCGCAAAAATACTCGATGAGCCAATTAAGAAAAAAATAAAAATAATTTTTCTGATCACAAAAAATCTATCTCACATCAAAATAATTAAAAAGCTATTGTAACTATCCACCGCGATCGTGACGATACAAGAACGCTCGGATTTTCGAATGTTCCTTAAAAAGCACCGAATAATTAAACGGCTGCATCGTAGCATTTTGCATACCGACAAATCCAGCAATAAAAATCACCTGCCCAAATCAATATAGAATTAGATTTTGTAATGATTCACCGCGATCTTGATGATACAAAAACGTTCAGATTTTGGATGATTTTTTAATCCGCCTGTAGGGGCACCCCTCGTGGGTGCCCAGCTGGGTTACTCGCGATTTTTGGGGCGACCACAAGGGGCGCCCCTGCGAATTCATTGCGCAAAACAATGATAAGGTTAATTCAAAAAGCGCCAAAATAGGGACGTTCCTTAAAAAGCACTGAATAGTGACTAGATTTTTTTGTCAAAAATGATTAAAAAATAGACGTGCATTAAAAAGCTCAATAGTTACTTGCTTATTACAAAAATTTTATGGAAGATTACCCCCAATATTGCGTCACTTAAGGAGTTGCTCGTGATTGATAATAGAGGTTTCCGTGCTGGCGTAGCCATGGTCATCATTAATGATAAAAAGCGTGTTTTTTGGGCGAAACGAATTCAGCAAAATGCTTGGCAATTTCCACAAGGCGGCATTTTGCATCATGAAACACCCATTGAAGCAATGTATCGGGAATTACATGAAGAAATTGGGCTACACCCTGAAGATGTAGAGCTCCTGGCCACATCAAAAGAATGGCTGAAATATTACCTACCCCATCGAATGATTCGAAATCATTCTCGCCCTTTATGCGTGGGGCAACGTCAAAAATGGTTTTTGCTCAAGCTCAAAGCACCCGAAGAGACAATTTACTTTGATAACACAAAGACGCCAGAATTTGATGGATTTCGGTGGGTTAACTATTGGCTTCCTTTAAGGCGCGTCATCGCTTTTAAACGAACTGTTTATCGACAAGCGTTACAAGAATTCGCCCAACATCTTTTCCATCGCAACACGATCGATTATTCAATTATTCCAGAGGATGCGTATCCGAATGATTGACTACCCTACAATGAATAGGGTTGCTTTGCAAATAGGCCCCATTAAAATCTTCTGGTACGGCATTTTGTATGCGGTGAGTTTTTTAATCGGGTGGCGTTTGATCCTATATCGCGCTAAAAAATTCAATTTACCGTGGACACGCGATCAAGTCGCCGATTTGATTTTCTATATCGCACTGGGAGTCGTGTTAGGCGGCCGGCTCGGTTATATGCTATTTTACGATTATGCCGCTTTTATCCATGCGCCTTGGTTAATCATCCGAATCTGGGAAGGCGGCATGTCCTTTCATGGGGGACTCCTCGGCGTCGTCATCGCTGTCTTGTTGTTCGGCAAAAAACATCGTCATACCTTCTTCGAAATAATGGATTTGATAGCACCGATCGTCCCGCTCGGCTTAGCCGCAGGACGCTTAGGAAATTTTATTAATGCTGAACTCATGGGACGAATCACGACGATGCCTTGGGGAATGATTTACCCTGATGGAGGCCCTTTTCCACGCCATCCTTCCCCTCTCTATGAATTGTTTTTTGAAGGGATTGTTCTATTCATTTTGCTTTGGACGTATGCCAGTAAGCCGCGTCCTCCAATGGCCGTATCTGGGTTTTTCGCTATTTTTTACGGTATTTTTCGTTTTTCTTGCGAATTTTTCAGACAACCCGATTATCAATTAGGTTTTATCGCCTTTGGATGGCTGACGATGGGACAGTTACTCTCTATTCCACTCATCATCGCGGGATTGATGATGTTAAAATACGCTTATCGCACAAAACGTCCTACTCCACACCGCTCGCGCATGAAGCACAAATAGACCCGAGTATTTTGGTTTCTCGGCGAGGCGGCGAGGAGAGAGCAACAGGAGTGTATAAGGCAATACATGACTGTTGCGAACGACGATGCCAACAAAGCCGAAAAACAAAAAACGAAGGGTATATGAAACAGTATTTGCAATTTTTACGCCATATTTTAGACGTCGGCACGGAAAAAGCTGATCGCACTGGGGTGGGCACAATCAGCACATTTGGCTATCAAATGCGTTTCCCACTCAAGGCGGGTTTTCCTTTAGTGACGACAAAAAAATTGCATCTTAAAAGCATCATTTATGAATTACTGTGGTTTTTACGCGGCGATACGAATACGCGTTATTTACAAGAACATGGGGTCACCATCTGGAACGAATGGGCGAATCCAGAAGGCAATTTGGGTCCTGTCTATGGCAAACAATGGCGCGCATGGCAAGCAAGCGATGGGCGAATGATCGATCAAATTTCCGAAGTTATCGAACAAATTCGACACAACCCTAATTCGCGTCGACTCATTGTGAGCGCATGGAATGTCGGCGAGCTCAATCAAATGGCATTACCCCCCTGCCATTTGCTGTTTCAATTCTATGTCGCAAAGAACCAACTCTCTTGCCAGTTGTACCAACGATCTGAGGACGCTTTTTTAGGCATGCCCTTTAACATCGCGAGTTACGCCTTATTAACGCATATGATCGCCGAGCAATGTGATCTCGATGTCGGAGAATTTATTTGGAGTGGTGGCGATTGCCATATCTATAAAAATCACCTGGCCCAAGTACACGAGCAACTTTCACGTGAACCCTATCCCTTGCCCCAATTAATTATCCGACGAAAGCCATCATCCGTTTTTGATTATCATTATGAAGATTTTGATTTTCAGAATTATCAACATCACGCCGCCATAAAAGGTGCCGTTGCTATTTGATCACAAAATAATTTCGTCTAATGTCCGCTTCGGCACATGATGAACATTGTTTTCATCGCGCCAATAGCGAGAATCTTGATTTTTCATCACCTCTAAAACAATTGTTTCTTTCGGCTTTCCTAGCGCTAAAATCAAAAGAATCTCATATTGCGGTGAAATATCGAGTTTTTCTCGTAGAAGATTTTTGTTGATCGCACCAATCATGCAGCCGCCCAGTTCTTTTTCGACAGCACCCAGCATCATTGTTTGCGCAACTATTCCATCGTCCCATCGAACTTCTTTTTTAATCGCATTATCACCTAAAATCACGATATAAGCAGAAGGTCGTTCGCCAATTTTTGGCGTCGCTTGGCCTCTCAATAATTCAGCCCAAACAATTGTTGGAAATATTTTCTCATTTCGTTCGACCGTATTTGACAAAATATATTTCAAAGGTTGCCGATTATTGGCTGATGGGCAAAACCGCGCTAAATCAACTAACTCTTTTAAAACAGCCAAATCGATAGATTCATTTTCATCAAATCGCCGGTAACTTCGGCTTTTAAGTACCCACTCTTTCAACATGCAATACCTTCCGCCCTACTTATTTTCTGCATCATCCGATTAGCCTTGTTTCCCCGCCGGCAAATCAGATCGCTGAACCGTGCCATAACACCCCTGCTCACGATAAGCTTGTTCTAATTGCATACGGTCAGTTTGCACCTCAAAAGCCGAAGAATGATCTAAATTTTTACTTAAAAAAAGCTGCCGCCTTTGCAAATTAACGCACGTATTTTCTTGCGAAGGTGACGTATACACTGAATGTAAATGAGAACACGCACATAAACTCGATAAACTAACAATCATCACTGATAAAGCGATTTTTCCGACCATGATAAACACTCCCTTGAAAAGATGAGATGAAACTAACAAAGTTCTTTATATTTCTCAACACGAATTTCGCGTTTAAACGTTTTTACGCGGCCGGATGCAGCTGAAGCACACCTATCATTGCAAAAAGCGCTAGCGACGAAGCAATCCAAACCCGATCCGTCATTGCGAGGTATGTCCGAAGCAATCCAGAGAACAAAGCGGGATTGCCCCACGTTCCTCCGAGCATTTGAATAATGACATCCTAAAAATTCAACAATTCACACTTGCAGCCTATCTGAATTCCGTTAGAATGTCGTTATATTCTGCATTGTAAAAATAGGAAAGGTCTTAATTATGGATGCACACTGGCGTGATTCGGCACGACCCGTACGGTTTTTCTTTATCGATGGAAAAGCAGCTTTCCCGTTGGTTTTATTTCTCTTACACATTCGTTTATGGACATTTATTATCGCTGTCGCTTGCTCGCTATTTTTTACGGTATTAAATCATTTTGGATTTTCCCCGATTGTTTTTTTCCGCTGGCTTCGTAATTTTATTGCGGGTGACAGGAAAGTCGCCTACCCTCCTTGGATGAGATGAGGACATTCTCTATGCCAACCAACTTAATTAAAAAATTGACTAAATTATCGATTGCGATGAATTTTAAATTTTCTTTACATAGCAATCCGATTTCTTATAGCGAGGTTTTTTCAGAGAAGGGATTACTGCCCGCCATCGCTAGACGTGCCGATCAATTATGCTCGCTGTGTTTAGGCTACGGCATCGGCGCTACATTTACTGAGACGGAAGGCACCCCACTGGGACTCAAAGTGGTTTTTGATGACACAACACCCAATACATTGCGCTATCTCTGTCTATTAGATGTGTT
>Ga0154602_128_pt2 | contig 26706 bp, 29 predicted proteins | sample RifGroF2_FD_116031 | JGI IMG/M metagenome (GOLD analysis project Ga0154602, IMG submission 116031) | Gammaproteobacteria bacterium GWF2_41_13 | reverse complement strand
GACTGAATCAACCTGACATTCATATCCCAACCCAAGCCCAAGAAGTGTTTGATGTCACAGGCGCAGGCGATACCGTCATTGCCGTGCTCGCTGCGGCAATGGCAACGGGCTTAGAACTTCCCCAAGCCGTACATTTTGCGAACGCAGCGGCCGGCATCGTTGTATCAAAACTAGGCGCCGCTACTGTAACCTCTGCCGAGTTGCGTCGGACGATGTTTCCCAATCAAAAAAATGGCATTTTAAATGAGGATGAATTATTAACCATTATTGAAGACGCCCATGAAAAAGGTGAAACGGTTATTATGACCAATGGCTGTTTTGATATTTTGCACGCCGGGCATATTCGCTATTTAACACAAGCTAAAGCACTGGGCGATCGATTGATTATTGCCGTTAACGATGACGATTCTGTGCGTCGATTAAAAGGCGCCGAAAGGCCGATTAATCCGATTGAAGATCGCCTGAAAGTATTAGCAGCACTCAGCGTCGTCGATTGGGTTATCTCCTTTTCGGAGGATACCCCCGAACGCATTATTAGTAAGCTATTGCCCGATATTTTAGTCAAAGGCGGCGACTGGAAAGTTGAGCAAATTGCGGGCGCAAAAGCCGTTTTAAATCACGGTGGACAAGTTAAAATATTAGATTTTATGGAAGGTCGATCGACAACACGGATCGTTGATAAGTTGGGTTCTGTGACAAACCAATGATTTTAAGTTATGTGAAATAGAAAAAGGGTTTACGATTGAACAACGCGTAGCGCTATTCTCAATCCTTTAACGATGACTGAAAACGTGTTGTAATAAAGATTATTAATTATTCACCGAGATCGTGATGATACAAGATTATCTGCTCATTTTAAAATCGAAGGAGAAATAACGATGGTCATGGCAATTGTAACCGGCGGTGCTGGCTTTATCGGTAGCAATATTGTACGCGCACTTAACAAACGCGGCTGTAAAAATATTTTGGTCGTCGACAATCTAAAAGACGGTCATAAATTTAAAAATTTATTGGGCTGCCAAGTGTTAGATTACATGGATCAAGACGATTTTCTCAGCTATCTCACAAACCCTGACAAAAATTTACCAAAACTTTATGGTGATAATTGCTTTATCAAAGCGATTTTTCACGAAGGTGCATGCTCAACGACAACAGAATGGGATGGTCGTTATATGATGAAAAACAATTATGACTATTCAAAAGCCGTGTTGCATTATTGTTTAGATCATAACATTCAATTTATCTACGCATCGAGCGCTGCCACCTATGGTGCAAATAGCACTTTTAAAGAGGATCCACAATACGAAAAACCATTGAACGTGTACGGCTATTCGAAATACTTGTTCGATGAATATGTCCGATCACTGATGCCGAAAAAAGCGAAAAATCAGCAAATTGTTGGTTGTCGATATTTTAATGTGTATGGTCCACGAGAATTTCATAAGGGCGAAATGGCGAGTGTCGCCTTCCATCTCAATAATCAGTTGAAAGAAACAGGCATCATCAAATTATTCGAGGGCTGCGATGGCTACGGCGCTGGCGAGCAACGTCGAGATTTTGTCTATGTTGAAGATGTCGCTGCAGCCAATATTTGGTTTTACGAACATGCCCCTGTCTCAGGTATTTTCAATATTGGTACGGGGAAAAGCCAATCATTTAACGATGTCGCCAAGGCCGTCTTAAATTGGCACCAAAAAGGCGTACTCGAATACAAGCCTTTCCCAGCGCATTTAAAAGGTCGCTATCAAAGTTTTACTGAGGCTGATATATCAAAACTACGAGAAATCGGTTGCGATACACCGTTTAGGCCGGTCGAGGAAGGCGTTAAGGATTATCTCGATTGGCTGGCACAGGAATCTTAATACTTATGCAACCCCCTATTTTATATATCATTTCAGCGGCGTCAGGCACCGGAAAAACAAGTTTAATACAAGCCTTATTGCGGGAAGATCCGCGTTTGACATTTTCAATTTCACATACCACACGAAAGCCACGTGACGGAGAAAAAGATGGCGTTGACTATCATTTTGTTTCAATCAAACAATTTGAGCAAATGATTCAAGAAGAGGCGTTTTTAGAATACGCCAACGTATTCGGCAATTACTATGGGACATCAAAACAGCAAGTTGAAAATCATCGCGATGTGATTTTAGAAATAGACTGGCAAGGGGCTGATCGCATTCGTCGTTCAGAACAAAACAGATCAGTCGTCAGTGTGTTTATTCTACCGCCCTCTTTTACCGAACTTAAAAAACGCATCACCACCCGCAACAAAGATCATCCCGAAGTTATCCAAAAACGCCTAGAAACAGCGGCCTTCGAAATTCGGCAAGCGAATTATTATGATTATTTGATTATCAATGACCACTTCGACATGGCCCTGCAAGAACTGCGATCCATTATTCAAGCAGAGCGCTGTAAAACTAAAATACAGTTGCCAGTGTGGTCAAAACTCATGGGCGAGTTGACACGCGAAAAAGAAAGCCATGAAATCCTCTAAAATAACTGCATTAACCAGCTTTGGCGCGGGTCTTGAATATTACGATTTCATCATTTATGCCTTACTTTCGCCTTATATCAGCGAACAATTTTTCCCAACTTCTCATCCCTCTGCAGCCATGCTTGCAACGCTCGCCGTCTTTGCAATCGGTTATCTCATTCGCCCAATAGGCGGCATTATTTTTGGCATGCTGGGCGATCGTTTCGGACGCAAACATTATTTCGCCCTCACCCTTTTGTTGATGGCGCTGTCCACATTCTGTATGGGCATTGCACCGACCTATCACCGCTTTGGCTTATTTGCGCCGCTCTTGTTCATCGGCTTTAGGATCATCCAAGGCATTTCATTCGGCGCCGAATTACCGGGCTCGCTCACGTTTCTCATTGAACACATTCATGAAAAATCGCGTGGGACTCATTGCGGCTTTATGATTTCGAGTGTCGGCTTGGGCTCTTCATTAGGCGCGTTGATCGCTTATTTAACTTCCCAATTATTCACGACGGCACAAATGACCACCTTCGGATGGCGTATTCCTTTTTTATTGGGTGGATTTCTCGCGATCATCGCTTACTTTATTCGCAAAAAAGCAACTGAAACACCGGCTTTTCTCGCCAATAAAGCGCCCCCAAAATATGCGCTCGTTGATTTATTGCGCGACCATCCACAGAGTATTCTACAAGGATTTGGCATGCTCTTATTACCGACGTCTTTGGTCATTTTTATATTGATCATCCCCGCCTATTTTCGCGATGCCTACCATTATACTTCTCACGATATTTATTTGGGTATGACAATAAGCCAATTATGGTGTGCTTTTTTATTACCTATTTTTGGACGACTATCTGATCGGGTCGGACGTAAACGATTATTATTGGTCGCGACCACTACCACAGCATTATGCAGTCTCTTGTTATTTCAGCTCTTAACGTTTAAAACAAAAATCGCATTATTTGCTTTCTTAGGCCTTTACGAAACACTCATTGCCGCCATGGCTGCCTGCTATTTTACTTTGCTCGCTGAATTATTTCCAACTCGCGTACGCTACACCGGCGTCGCTTTATGCTATAACACGGTCTATGCCATCGTCGCAATGCTACCTATGCTAATTCATACTATTTATACTCATACTCAAAGTCTTCTATACACCCCTTTACTTTTCACGCTCCTTGCACTCGTTACTACTTTCAGCGTGTGGAATCTGAGCCCTGGATAAACAACGCGATCGACTTACCATAGTTTTTATGATACAAAAACGCGTTGAGTAGTTACTCGTCAATTCAAATTCGAGTAGAGATTGCAATGCGCCCTCAAAAATAGGCCTGGAAATTCACTAGCAAAAACCGATATTCAATATTTTTTTTATTCTACTAAAATATACTTCTGTTTCAAGCGCGAATAACTGAAAGAAGAAACAGAATAATAATAACAATAATAAAAAAGAACAGGAAGAAAAAATAATAAAAATGGATGCGCAGTGAAGTTAAGGCTGTCCGCCCACATGTTGAGACAGACAGCCTATTTTTTTTACACCAAGGAACATAAGGAGAATTTAGATGTTAATCTTAACCCGCAGAATCGGAGAAAGCCTAGTTATTGGCCAACGAGAAATCACGATTACGATTTTATCGCAAAAGGGCAATCAAATTAAAGTTGGCATTGAAGCCCCAAAACATATTTCCGTACACCGTGAAGAAATTTATAAACGGATTCAAGATGAAGGCAACACCGACGAGATAGAAAACGCTCAAGATTTCGAACAAGAATCCCAAATGGAAAGCGAAGATTAAAATATACAGAAAAATCTCCGTGGCAATCAACGGATGAATAACAAGGGGAAAGAGATTATGGCCAAACCGCAGCAAAATCTAACTGCCGTCGAAGAAAACTTCATCAGAACAACAGATGAGCGAGAGCTCACTGAAAAAAAATATGCCTCTAGTGATCCAACTCAACTCTATTTAAGAGAGATTGGTTATGCAAATCTGCTCACCGCTGAAGAAGAAATATATTATGGTCGATTGGCACTGCAGGGCGACGGACAAGCCAGAAACAAGATGATCGAATCCAATTTAAGGTTAGTCGTTAAAATCGCCAAACAATACCGCCATCGCGGATTAAAATTTCTCGATCTCGTCGAAGAAGGCAATCTTGGTCTTATGCACGCTGTTGAAAAATATGATCCAGAACGTGGATTTAGATTTTCGACGTACGCAACCTGGTGGATCAAGCAAACAATCGAACGGGCTATCATGAATCAAAGCCGTACGATTAGAATGCCTATTCACGTTATTAAAGAACTCAATATTTATTTGAGAGCCGCCAAGCAACTTCATCAAGATTTAGGCCGTGAGCCTACGACGGAAGAAATCGCTCAAAAAGTTGACCGCTCTTACGAGGAAGTGAGAACCGTACTTCAGGCAAACGATCAAGTCATTTCTTATGATAAACCCATTAATGACGGGGAACAAACACTGTTAGATACCTTGAGCGATAGCCCACAACAAAATCCTGAGCGCAAAACAATACGAGAAAATCTTCGGCTTAAACTAAAAGATTGGATGGAAGAACTGAGCGACAAACACCGTTCTATTCTCGAACAACGCTTCGGTTTAGGTGCGTATGCCTATGCGATTGAAAGCAAAGAATCTTTTGAACGAGTGGGCTCTCATTTAGGGCTTTCTCGGGAAAGAGCAAGACAGTTGCAAAACGAAGCACTCCGTCAATTACGCCGAGTGATGGAAAAACATGGGGTTTCTGGAGACATTTTGGAATAATAGCGACAAAAATCATACCTACTGTTCGCCGATAAGAGCTCGAGGTTGACAAAAATTGACCCAGGTATTTTGGAGTGTGCACTCACTGATTGCGCGAGTATTTGGGAATTTCTACCGTCAAATCCGCTTGACCTATTCGAACATTACAACTCAAACGCGAGTCGGGCTCTAATCCCCAAACTTGGTCCAGTACAGCTTCTTCGACTGGGCTTGGCAATAAAATTGAGTCATATCCTTTTCTCAGATAAACATGACAAGTCCCACAAGCGACTTGAAATTCACAGGCATGCTCTATTGCAATTCCTTGCCTCAATAAACAAGCCAGCAAATTTTCTCCGACATTTACTTCAAACTGAGCCCCTTGAGGACACAACAAGGGGTGTGGCAAAACAATAATCTTAGGCATTTTCAGAGTGACCTTGCTTTTGAGCTTGTTTATTTCGGTAATCTTGAATAGCCAGTTGAATCGCCTCTTCCGCTACAATCGAACAATGAATCTTGTTCGGTGGCAATGTCAGTTCATCAGCCAGATCTTTATTTTTAATAGCCAATGCTTCGTCCAATGTCTTTCCCTTGAGCTTTTCAGTCGCTAAAGAACTGGCTGCGATAGCTGAGCCACAGCCATAAGTTTTAAATTTTGCGTCTTCGATAATTCCCGCTGCATTGACTTTAATTTGCAAGCGCAACACATCACCGCACGATGGTGCACCAACAATACCTGTTCCGACAGACGGATCATTTTCATCGAGCGAACCGACATTACGAGGATGCTCATAATGCTCCATCACTTCTTTACTATATTGCATCATAGATTTGTTCTCCCCATGTTGTAACTATTCATCGCCATCGTAATGATACAAGAACATTCAGATTTTGGATTATTTTTCGTCAAAAATCTAAATGTTCCCTCGAATATACCTAATGCTTATCCCAATCATAATGTTCTACATCAATCCCTTTTTGGTGCATTTCCCAAAGCAGCGACATTTCTCGCAATCGCGCAACCCCTTTTTCAACCACTTCAATAGTATAATCAATTTCTTCCATGGTGGTAAATCGCCCGAATGAAAAACGAATCGAGCTGTGTGCCAATTCATCGCTTAATCCTAAAGCTCTTAACACATAAGAGGCCTCTAAGCTCGCCGAAGTACACGCAGATCCGCTCGACACAGCCAGATTTTTAAGTGTCAACATCAGCGACTCCCCTTCAATATAATTAAAACTGACATTTAAAATAGTTGGCGCGCTATGATGCAAATCGGTATTCACGCGAATTGCAGGAATAGTTTTAAAACCATCAACCAATCGGTCGCGTAACGCTTGAATTTTAGGTAAGTAATCAGCCATTTCTTTGCGCGCCAAATAAAATGCCTCGCCCATGCCGACAATTTGATGGGTTGGCAATGTCCCTGAGCGCATACCACGTTCATGCCCACCCCCATGCATTTGAGCTTCGAGTCGAACGCGGGGTTGTTGACGAACATATAAGGCGCCAATCCCTTTGGGTCCATAAATCTTATGAGCAGAAAACGACATTAAATCAACCGGCAAAGCGTTCAAATCAATCGGCAGTTTTCCCGCACTTTGCGCAGCATCGACGTGGAAAATAATGCCCTGAGATCGAGCCAACGCGCCAATCGCTGCCAAATCTTGAATAACCCCAATTTCATTATTCACGTGCATAAGAGAAATTAAAATCGTATCAGACCGAATCGCTGCAGTTAATTTTTGTAAATCAATTTGACCATTCGACTCGGGGGCCAAATAAGTTACTTCAAACCCTTCCCTTTCCAATTGGCGACACGTATCTAAAACGGCTTTATGTTCCGTTTTAGATGTAATGATATGTTTTCCTTTGCGTGCGTAAAAATGAGCAGCCCCTTTAATCGCCAAATTATCCGATTCCGTCGCACCTGAAGTAAAAATAATTTCTTTCGGATCGACATTCACTAAATCAGCTACTTGTTGGCGAGCATGCTCGACCGCTTCAGCGGCTTGCCAACCAAAAACGTGCGACCGCGAAGCTGGATTGCCAAAAACACCCTCTTTCGTTAAATAATGTGCCATTTTTTCTGCAACACGGGGATCAACTGGAGCTGTTGCGGCATAATCTAAATAAATGGGTAATTGCATAGAGATATCCTCGGACATTAACCAGATAATGAACACGAATTGTAACTATTCAGTGCTCTCAAGGAGCGCCCCTATTTTAGCGCTTTTTGACGAAAAATATAAACGTTCTTATATCATCCAGATCGCGGTGAACAGTGACCACGAGTTGATGGATAGTTTACGACATTTTTTCCTTAAAGCAATGGCTCAACCCGATTAAAACTGAGTCATAGTAAAAAGCGCCAAAAGATGAGCCTCCTTGTATCGTCACGATCGCGGTGAATAATTACATTAAAATAAACGCGCCGAATAACTACTCAACAAAGTTACAAAATTTCAGATGCCTCATATCATAAAATATTAGTCTGAGATCACAGACTATCCCAAATACTCGAGTATATTTATCGCGCCTTCCCCATCAATCAATAAAAACTGATCCGATTGCTTCTCGTAATAAAAAACATCCGCTGTCGTCAAATCAAACCACCAACCATGTATTCTAAGTTTATTCATCTGCAATCGCTCCATCACCCAAGGATATGTTTTTAAGTTCTCCAGTTGTTGAATTACATTGATTTGGGATAAAAAATTGCAAGGGGATATATGAGGATTTTTGGTTTTGCTTCTTTTAAAACGCTCGTAGGATGATGCGGCATATTGGACCCACTGATATAAAGGCGAAGATAAATGACTTGGCTGAACGGTGTTTTGTAAGAGCGTTTGCATAGCACCACACTCAGAATGTCCACAGATAATAATATCCTGCACATTCAAATTCAACAAAGAAAACTCTATAGTAGCAGCAACTGCCACATCCATCTGATAACTGTGATGAGGCTCGCAGGCGTATGGCGGAATAATATTACCTATATTACGTAATACAAACAAATCTCCCGGATCACTTGAAGCAAACGTATTGGGAACAACTCGACTATCACAGCAAGCAACAAAAAGCGCATCCGGTGATTGTCGGTGCGCCAATTTTGAGAATTTGCTCCGATAATCAAGCAACATGTTTTCTCTAAAATCAACAATACCTTTTAGCAATTTTTTCATTTTTACCTCTCCACTACCGAAGTCATATTAGGCGTTAAAACAGTAGGCCCTAGCTGTTGACGACAAAAAGTTTCTTTTATAAAAAAAGCGGATAATATAAAAGCCATAAAATAAAAAAACAATACTAAAATTAAGCTGGTCGTAAAATCATGTTGTTGGTACGCCAAGATTTTATCGGGTTCAGCTATCTCAATCATCCACCCAAATAACGGGATTAAAAGAGACGTAGAAATAAAAATGCTGGCATTGTTTAGACCGAATGCTGAAGCCTCTGTTTTAGGTTTAACGTGTTCGGCAATAACAGCAAAAGAAAGGCTTTGTCCAGAGCTAGCAATACCAAATACGAAAAAAGCAATCATATATAACCAATCCAAATGATCAGAAGAACACAAGAGCATTATTCCTGCAAATATTCCGCAAAATGATGAAAAAACCAATATTGATTTACGCCTCTTGATTCGATCCGAAACAATACCCAAAATGGGAGATCCCAGTGCATAGCCAACCCAAATAAGCGAGCATATAAAACTAGCCTTTGATTGTGTTATTTGTCTCGCTTCTAAATAAGTAGTCCCCCAAACGATCCCTAGAAATGCAAGTGAGGTATTCACAAATATAGAATATAAAACAATCATCCAAGACTGCCTATTTTTAAATAAATCAAAAAGAGCATTAGTAAGTGAGGATTTCGTTTCCAAATAAATAATTTGCGTTGATACCTCTTTCGGTTTTGATCGAACAAAAATACCTATTAAAACACTGATGATCAATCCAAAAAAAGCCACTATCAACATAACGGTTTGCCAATTATCGTGCGTTCGATTAAGCAGAGATACCAAAGGCGCACCCGCTAACACTGGTCCAGCGGCACCGACCAATTGCGATAGGCCAGATAAAAACCCAAAATGTTTATGGGAAAACCAGTTCAAACTGACCTTCAATAAACAAATAAAACCAAAGGATGAACCCAGCCCCATCAACAATCGCCCTATCAATAAGTCGGGAAAATTGGGAAAATAAGCAAATAAAAAAACGCCTAAAGCACAAATAAAACTTGCACCCGTCAGCAATGCCCTTAGACTAAACCGATCAACTAAAAGCCCAACGGGCAATTGCATGAGACCATAAGTCCAAAAATAAGCCGCGCCAATTAATGATAAACGCTCCGCACCGAGCAATAAAGTATGGCTTAACTCATCAGCAATTGTCCCAACAAATACCCTCAAAAAAAATTCGTATAAGAAAAATAGGGCGGTAAGCGCCCAAATAAAACATCCAAGAAAAGAAAGTCTATTCTTCTCAGCACCAGATAACATCATTTACATCTCTTTAACATATTCTGTACTTTGATTATGCCAGTCAACCAAAGTTGTCGTTGTCTGCACGTGCGAACCAAATTGCGCTAGTCGTATCAGTGCCTCTCCTTCATGAACAATAGGCAAGTCATTTTTTGCAATCACTACACCATCATGTGGCGCTAATACATTAATGCTTGGCGCTGCACTAAAAGGGTCTGCTATGACAGCAACCAGCTGCCCTCTCTTGACTTGCTGTCCGAGTGATAAAGCGATATGAGCAACACCGCTTTTGGAGGCTCGAACCCACATTATTTTTTCAATCAGGTAAGAATCTGGAACTCTGGTCGATATTTTTTTGACTGGGAGGATCATTTCCAAATACCTCAGCACATTGACAATACCTTTCAATCCCACCCTGATGGAATGCTCATTGAAGCGCAAGGGCTCACCCGCTTCATACTGGAGATACGGGATATTTTTCACTCTAGCATAATGCTCGATAGATCCTAGCTTAGGAGTTGCGTGACATAAAATTGGCGCGCGAAAAATATAGCCCAATTCGGCACAGATTCGATTTTTCATATCCGTTTGGATTTTCGGAAGATTACTGTAATTAAAATTACCCGTCCTCAGATCAATACAATAATTTGCTTTATCAAAAACTTCAGATATAAATAAATGTGCAACTCTAGCCGTATGAGACCCCACTTCCGATCCGGGGAAATACTGATCTATCTCAAGTCCATCCGCCAACTGACGAGAACGACTTAAAAAACCGTAAATATTAAAAACAGGCACCACTATCAAAGTGCCTTTTATTTTTTTGGTCAAAGACAATTTAATGAGCCGATGAAGAATCTCTGTGCCATTTAATTCATTCCCATGAATAGCCGCAATAACTAAAACACAAGGCCCCGATACTTTCCCATGAAATACTTTTATGGGAATATACATTGGAGCATAATTAAAAATCTCAGGGATAGGTAAAGCAAGTGAAGATGTTTCCCCTGGCTGAACGATTGCATTACAAAGCTTGAATGGTTCATTCTTCATCCTCATTCCTCTTTTCATATATCTTGTCTCACTTTTCTTTTTACCTGAAAGCTACAACTCATGCAACCCTAGCGTTAATCTAGGGTTCTATGTTGTTTTGAGTGGGTAAGGCCGTCATCCCGCGGCTTGACCGCGGGATCCAGGAGCAGCATGAGTAAAAATTTTTGCGTATACGGATAGAAAGTACTATGTCTTCTGCTGACTTCTCATACCCCTTCTCAGTAAATCGCTTCACTGATAGCTCTTTCGAGCAGCGCATGAGATCTCCCAAGGTAAGATGCATCTCTTTCACAAGGTCATGCCAAATCTACTGGAACAACTCGCGAGAAGTTTCATGGGCTTCTACATCCAAAGCTGTATTACCCTGTCGTTCCAGCCTTATATTTGGTTTCTGTTCGTCACCACCTTGTTTCGTCATCGGCTTCCTTCAGATTCCTCCTCACGAAGGACACCCTTGTCTAGACTCGCTCTTCCGACTTCCACGGCGAGCAGAGGACTTTCACCTCCAAGATTTACACCATGCTTGGCGTCACTTTAATTGGGCGAGCACAAGGCCCGCCCCGCGGAGAGTAGTGTTATTTAGACAAAAATCGAATCCCCAAAAGCATGGGGTTCCACAAGATCGTTATTTCGTACGATGAGTTTTCGTAGGGGCGACCCTGGTGGTCGCCCAAAAGACATCGCGACACACCACAGATAAATCGAGCCATTCATTTTTTTGTCGTGTGCAGAGGGAAAATCCCTTAATAAAACGTTAAGCTTTATGAGCTATATTTAATGTGTCAATGAGACATAAATTGAATTTTTCAAAGAGGAGATCATGTATGCAGTCGATGGAAACAAGAGAAAATCATGAGATAACGATAAAAGCCAATCCAGATCGGATACGAAATTTTTTCGCATTTTTGCAGAGTCATGGAATTGATGTTCAGATTCAAAATATTGGACGGGGCTGGAGGAAGCATAGCGTGACGTTTTCATATTCAAAGGATGCAAAAGAAAAAATAATGCACTGTTACCCACTACTCCTGGGCCGTGAAAACCTTGATTGGTCTAAAGACTTTTGTCATGAATCGATTGATTTCATTAATTTCCATGAAAAAGTCATGAATCTAACTTCCCGCATTTTGATTACCCAGCCATCCGGTCTGGATGCAGATAGGGAAAGGATGGAGGCTCACACTCTCGCAACAAATTGTCTCCAGGCATTTACGTCGCATTCTTGTGACGCATCTTGGACTGCAAGATCGGGATTGATATCGGTGAAGATTAAATACGAGGACGAGCTCAGTAAAACAAACTGGAGCATATTGATTGATAACGTGGATGTACAGACACTTATAAGGAGACTCCGAGCGTTACCACTCCAAGAAGCTCGATTCTGTGAGGAGGTGCACGGATCCGGAGCGCCAAGTGCTACTAGTGTTCCTTCTGAAGAGGATCAATGGGAAATCGTTAAAACAGAAGATGGATTGCAGATGAGCGCGGGCCCTTCGGGATCGGGAGCGCCAGCTGCTCGTAGTGGATTACAGACAGAAGACGAAGCGCCACCACCGTATGCGCCATCTGCTAGTGGGTTAGGGATATCTGCATCAATGTTTCGCAGCACAGCGGCTACAGCCGCACCGGTCCCGGAAAAAGAACCTACTTTTACGGACAAGGGCAAGACGCCAAAATAACATCTGGTTCTGTAACAAAATATTTGCTACCCACGGATTCGGATACAGAACCTTAATTTTAATGGTAAAGTTAATTCGTAAAAAAAATATTCTCTGATACTATTTATGTGGTGTGAATCTTGAGTAAGTTTCTCGATATTCACCCTATTAATCAGAGCTAATATTTATGTCTACACACAACAATAAAAAACCTTTCGTGATCGTCGGCCTTTCGGGTGGAGTTGACTCCTCCGTCGCTGCTTTTTTATTAAAGCAGCAAGGCTATCATGTCGAAGGCGTGTTTATGAAAAATTGGGAAGAGGAAAACGAACCCCTGTTAATGAAGCATTGCTCAGCCGATCAGGATTTAACCGATGCGCGCCTTATTTGCTATAAACTCGGCATTCGATTGCATACTGTTAATTTTTCTCAAGAATATTGGGATCGTGTTTTTACCTATTTTCTGGAAGAGTACAAAGCGGGCCGTACCCCTAACCCCGATATTCTCTGCAATAAAGAAATTAAATTCGACGCATTTTTAGACCATGCCATCAAAGAGCTATCAGCTGACTTTATTGCAACAGGACATTATGCACGACAATCGCATTCAGACATTCATCATCAATATCAATTATTAAAAGGCGTCGACCTACAAAAAGATCAATCTTATTTTTTATATGCGCTCAACCAATCCCAATTGGCTAAAACATTATTTCCGATTGGGCATCTCACAAAACCAACCATTCGATCTATTGCAGAAAAACTAGGATTTGCCAATTACAATAAAAAAGGAAGCACTGGCATTTGCTTTATCGGCGAACGCAAATTTAAACAATTTCTCAGCCAATACTTACCTGCTCAACCAGGCATCATTGAAACTGTTGATGGAAAAATCATCGGTCATCACGATGGATTGATGTATTACACCATCGGCCAACGGCAAGGATTAGGCATTGGCGGTTTAAAAAATTCGGCCGAAATGCCCTGGTATGTCGTACAGAAAGATTTAAAACGCAATGTACTGATCGTAGGTCAAGGCCATGATCATCCGATGCTTTTTTCAAAGCAGCTTTCCGCTATTCAACTTCATTGGATCAGCGCAGAAATACCCGTCACCCCATGTCATTGCCAGGCAAAAATTCGTTATCGACAAGCCGATCAAGACTGCACTATTGAATCGATTAACGGCGCAACGGCATCTATCTCTTTCGAACAAACTCAGCGTGCGGTTACACCAGGGCAGTCTATTGTGTTTTATAATGGCGAAATTTGCTTGGGCGGCGGTGTTATTAACGCGAATTCGAGATAAAAACAAAATAAAGCTGAAAATCATCATTTTCCACAACCCGATGGGTTATCCCCCTAAGGCAGCTGTAACACTTTTATAAATTAAAAAACCACCCACGGCCCCAATACCAGCTTGAATTAAATTAAAAGGCAATGAGCTCAATGCGGCTGAAACACCCATTCCAGGTAAAAAAACTTCAGCCATAAAATAAATCACGACCATGACAATACCCGATAAAATAAGCCACGCAGGATGCTTCTTCCCTAATGTACCTGCGATGAAGGCTTCGAGCCCTTTTGCAATCAACGTAATCGGCGCAAAGATAAAAAATCCGCCCATCAAATCTGCCACGGCACTACCAATCCCTGCTGCTAAAGCGCCTGATCGCCCACCTAAAAATAATCCGCAAAAAACAACCGCCATATCGCCAACATTTAAATAGCCGCCCGTTGCCGGTGTAGGAATCCGAATAAATAAGGATAATGCGGCTGTCGCACCCGCCAAGATAATAATCAAAGCAACCTTAATTGATGTGGTACGCATTGTTAACACCCTTCTTTATTTTTAATTCTGCCAATCGGCGAAAACACAACCATCCCCAAGGAAACCAATACAAAAGAACATTTCGAAATACAATATGAACCAACAAAATACTGCATTTAATGCGTTTATAGGTACCGCCCCAACAAATCCATTGACTCTGCTCTTCTGGCCATCGATCTTGCATCATCAAAACAATTTTCACTTCTTGTAATGATTGCATGGCATGTTGTAAAACACGAAACAGCAAAGCAATTTTTAAGCCGAAATCACCCCAAGCTAAAAACTCAATCGGCGAAGTCACTTGCATAAAGATAAGACCCACCGAAAACGTACCGAGCAACACCAACGGCAATAATAACGAATATAACCAACGATCTGAGATATGCGTCAACACGATATAAGGCGTTAATATCCCGCCCATATAAATTCGCGGGATCGCAATCAGAAAATAGACAATCGTGCCTATGCTCCATAATTTAAGCATCAATGCAAAGGTCTGACGATCCAAGATAGAATGACTAAGCCCTGTAAAGCAAACAGTAACTCCCATCATAAAAAGAAAATGAATTTCTATTGAATCGGCGCGAATCCATAAATTGGAAGCCCACAATAATCCAGCCGCTATTAACAAGCTCACTAATTTAACGTATAACGACCATTGTGCAATCTTCTTTTTTAACATGAAGTCAATGTCCCATTTTTCAGCCGTAAAATTTTCGCCCGACAAGCACGCGCAAAACTATCATCATGACTCACAATCAATAATGCCATATCGATTTTTTGCGCAATTTCACGAATCAACTGTAAGATCACCCGACGACCTGATTGATCAATTCCCCAGGTCGGTTCGTCTAAAATCAAAAGAATTGTCTCTTCGGACAAAGCCATCAGTAAGCATAAAATCTTCATTTGCAAAAAAGAAAGCGCGGCTAAGGGAAAATCATCGGGCAAATTTAAGTAGTGCGCCATCAACGATAACGAAAAAGAACGATGCGATTTTTTCATCGCTTGTCGATATTGTCCGATTGTACTCAATGTCAATTGCCGTCCCGGGAATTGGCCCACATAACAAATCAATTCATTTAGTTTTTGACGGGTATATTGCGACAATTCACGCTGCTGTAAAAGAATATGACCTTGCTTGGGTTTAAAAACACGAAAAATCAGTTGAATCAAAGTTGACTTACCTGAACCATTATCGCCCACAATACAATAGGCTCGATGCCTCAATAACGATAACGAAATAGCCTGTAATAACGGACTCCCCGTGCGCGGGATTTCAGAGAAAGGATGTTGCGATAAAGTAATTTGATGCAAGACCAACGCAGGCGGTGATGTCGCCGAAAATGCGTTAAAAATGGGGGTTTTTTGCTCTTCCTCAAAATAAGTATATTGATTTTTTAAAAACACATCGGCCTGAATTTCCTGTAATGACCGGCCATCAAATTCAATAATTGTTTTCATGTGAGGCAACAACGCAGATGTTTCTTGTTCGATAAAAATAACAGAACTTCCTCGCTGCAAAATAACTTGAACTTGTTGCAATAACTGCATTCGTCCCGTTTGATCGAGCCAAGGAATAACGCCTTGAAACACATAACAATCCACGGATTGACTCAGGGCTATCGAAAGAGCGACTTTCATTTTTTCTCCGCCCGATAAGGTAGCGATACGTCGCTCTAAAAAAGAACCATCGAGTGAAAAAACACTTAAAATCTCATTAAAATTGATCAATCTGTTTTTTTGCCACCCGGCTAATTGGACACGAATTTCTTCTTCAATGGTGGAAAAGAGCAAATGACGATCGGGATCTGTACTGACATAAACAGTTGTTTGCGGTAATGGCGCTTCGGACTCTAGCGTTAACCTACCTGTATAATTTTTAATGAGCGATTGAATAGCCGACACATCGCTAACAGCCTCGACCGGCAAAATTTTCGCTAAAATACCACCTAAAAGTGTGGTTTTGTTATCTTCAGTGCCTGTTATTAAATAGCTGCGCCCAGGCTCGATCGTTAAGTGGATTGATTGAAAAAGTTGCTGACCATCCACCGTATAAGAAAATTTCATGGTAATGGCATTATTCTTACTCAAAATTAAGCTGATCGAGTAGATGCTCTAATGCTAGAACAGTCTCTTCAATCACAACATGAGAAATGTTCTCCGCTGAGGCAACAGCGGCTTGTTTGAAGGTTTCCAGTGAGGATTCTGAAACAGAAGACGAAATCTCTTTTGCTGTTTCAACCACTTCAGCCGATAACTCTTGTGTTAATTTTTTTGCAGAAGACAAAATCTTACGAGCGCCAGCAATCGTATACCCTTTATCATAAAGTAATGCGCGAATATTACGGATTAACTCAATATCCTGTGGCTGATAATAACGTCGTCCGCCAGTACGCGTTGTTGGTTTGATTTGACAAAATTCATCTTCCCAATAGCGTAACACATGCGGTTTGACACCACATAAATCGGCTGCCTCACTGATACTAAAAAATAATTTCGAAGGAATGGGCGCAAGATGTTTTTTATGCATGAGCATCCATCGCTTGGCGTCTGTTTGCTCGTTCCGATAGACGAGTCTCGACCAACTCTTTTAAATGCTGGCTCGCCTTAAAAGCCACGACACGTCGTGCAGTCACAGAAACATTTTTTCCCGTTTTTGGATTCCGCCCCGGGCGTTCGTTTTTATTTCTTAACCCAAAATAACCAAAATTACTGAATTTAATCTCGAATCCATGCGCTAAGGCGCAACGGATTTCTTCAAAGAAATCTTCAATCAACGCATACGCTTCTCGTTTGTTGATACCTATTCTTTCAAACAAGTGTTGCGCGAGATCTGCTTTAGTCAATGCGGCCATATATTATTGCTCCCTCAAAGTTGCTGCAAAAGTATTTTGGAGTAATTTAATAATTCGGTCAACAAGTTCATGGACTTCTTCAACATTCAGTGTCCGATCTTGACTCTGAAAAGTAAGCCCTATGGCCAAACTCTTTTTTCCTGGCTCAATACCTTTACCTTGATAAACATCAAAAATAGTCAAATTAATCAATAAGTTACCTGCCTCTTTTTGAATATTTTCCGTGATTTTTTCCGCGGGTATGGACTGATCTAAAACAAACGCTAAATCACGACGAACTGAAGGAAATTTTGAAATTGACTGACATCGAGCCAGTACTTTTTCTTGCAATGGTTTCAGTAATAATTCGAATAAACAAATTTCATTGAATTCTTTGGGCAACCCATAATGTAAAGCAATGTCTCTTGCGGCTAACGCATTGGTTACATAAAGCTTTCCAATGCGTTGATCACGGTCGTAAATGATGGCACTCTTTTCCCATTGCACCCACGATTTACAATCTGCATCTTCTCGATCAAAGGAAACAAATCGAAAATCATTCATGCGGCCAGTTTGTTGAAATAAAACTTCCAAATCATTTTTAATATCAAAAAAATCGGCCAGCTGCTTGTTTGTACTCCACGTTTCCTGAGTATTGAGTCCATAAACCAAACCGCTTAGCACTTTTTCTTCTTGATAGCCGCCTGTTTCGTCAACCTTAAATCGCGAACCGATTTCAAAAATACGCACACGATCTGCTTGCCGATTTAAATTATACGCGAGCACTTCCAATAATCCCGTCCATAAAGTGGTTCGCATTTCAGACATATGACTCGTCATCGGATTTTTAATGGTTAATCGTTTTGTTGGTCCGGTTAAAAAATTTTCTTTTGAAGGATCAATGAAACTGTAGGTTACTACTTCATGATAGTCTCGATATTGCAATGCCATTCGAATCTGTTGGACCGAAATAGTATAGGCAGAACGATCGGTAAGAATTAAAGGAGCACTTAAAGATTTCTCTTTTAACCGATTGTATCCATAGATGCGAGCAACCTCTTCAACCAAATCAACTTCTTGGTTGATATCAAAACGATAACTCGGCGCATCCACCCTCCATCCATCAGAAATTTTTGCCAATTGACACCCAAGTGACGTCAAAATCGCTTCAATTTCTTTAGGTGATATGTCTGTACCTAATAATTGATTGATTTTTTGCTCATATAAAATAATTGATCGCTTGAGTTCAATCGGAGATCCCTTATCTATGATAGGCCCAGCTTTACCGCCCATGAACTCTAAAATCAATGCTGTCACGCGCTCAAGTGCTCGGATTTGAATCGCAGGATCAACTCCTCGTTCAAATCGATAGGAAGAATCAGTATGTAATCCATATTGTTTTGCATTCACTGATTCAAACGCATAGATCGGGTGAAAGTAGGCACTCTCCAAAAAAATATCCTGTGTTTCAGTCGTAACACTGGATGAAACACCACCCATGATGCCTGCGATCGCCAAAGGTTGATGCGTTTTGCCATCAGCGATCAATAACGTTTTTGGAACTAACGAAACTTCTACGCCATTCAATAAAGTTAACTTTTCTCCGGCTCTTGCTTCTCGAACAACGATTTGATGAGAAAGTTTCGATAAATCGAATGCATGCATAGGTTGACCCAGCTCAAGCATCACGTAATTCGTCACATCAACAATCGGATGAATACTGCGAATACCTGAACGACGTAAGCGTTCTTGCATCCAAATCGGCGTTTTTGCGTTTGCGTTAATACTTTTGATCACACGCCCTGCGTAATGCAAACAACGGGGAGATTCAATAGAAATATCGAGATGATCATCGACAGCTATTTTAGCAGATTTAATCTCAACTGGTTGATAAGGGACATTGTGCTCGGCAGCGATTTCGCGGGCAAGCCCTTGTACACTTAAACAATCCCCTCGATTCGGTGTGATAGCAATATCCAAAATGTAATCATCTAAATTTAAATAATCACGAACAACTTCTCCTACCGGCGCATCGTCGGGTAACTCCAATAAACCTTCGGAAACTTCAGCGAGCCCTAATTCTTTTGCTGAACATAACATACCAAACGATTCGATCCCACGTAATTTGGCTTTTTCTATTTTCATCCCGCTGGGTAAAACAGCCCCAATCTTTGCAACCGGTATTTTTAATGATTCACGCACATTGGCCGCGCCGCAAATAATCGACAAGGGCTCTGCTTCACCAACATTCACTGTACATAATCGTAATTTATCCGCATTTGGATGTTTTTCAACGGTTAACACTTGACCGATAATAATCCCAGAAAAAATAGGTGCGGCTGGCTCAATGCCGTCCACTTCTAATCCGCAGGACGTTAACCGATCAACTAAAACATGCCTAGGAGAAGCAATACTCACCCATTCTCGTAGCCATTTTTCACTAATTTTCACTGATTTTTTCTCCAGAATATTCGTCGCTCACACTTCTCGCAATGACGAAGAGGTAGTCCTACTTTATTCGGTCTTTCCTGAACTGTCATCCTGACGCATTTCCCCAGCCGCGCATCCCTGCACGTCGCTCGGCGGGAAAATGCTTCGCATTTTCTTTATCCGCCTCGCCCTCAATCCTCAATAAAACCTCAAAATTGCCTCAAGAACCGAATATCATTTTCAAACACCAATCGTAAGTCTGGAATACCAAAATATAGCATCGCAAGACGATCCATTCCAAACCCAAAGGCATATCCGGTAAATTCATTTGAATCAATTCCACCCGCTGCCAATACATCTGGATGTACCATGCCGCACCCTAAAATTTCAAGCCATCCATTGCCACACACCGAACAGCCTTTTCCATCGCATAATACACATTGCATATCCGCTTCGGCGGAAGGTTCTGTAAAAGGAAAATAAGAAGCGCGAAATCGAACTTGTAAATCGTTCTTTTCAAAAAATCGGCGCAAAAATTGGCTAATCATTTGCTTGAGATGGCCGAAATTCACCTGGCGATCAATCACAAGCCCTTCTGTCTGGTGAAACATGGGCGTATGCGTCGCATCAAAATCACGACGGTAAACACGGCCAGGGGCAATCATTCGCATAGGCGGCTGGTGTTCCAACATATAGCGAATCTGAACAGGAGAAGTGTGCGTGCGTAATAACTTTCCGTTTTCGAGATAAAATGTATCTTGTTCATTACGTGCAGGATGATGGGCCGGAATATTGAGCGCTTCAAAATTATGCCATTCATCTTCGATCTCAAACCCTTCCGATACATCAAAGCCTATCGACGAAAATAAAGCTTCAATCCGATCACGAACTTGTGTTATCGGGTGTAAAGAGCCCAGTTGCTGTCCTCGACCTGGTAAGGTCACATCGAGTCGATCTCGAGCCATCCGATCACCCATCGTTTTGGCATCAATATCGGCTTTCTTTTTAAACATGAGCAACTGAATATAATCTTTCGCTTTATTGACGGCATCGCCAATAACTGGCCGCTCGGAAGGAGGTAATTTTCCGACTGTTTTGAGCAGTTCAGTTAAGGGACTGTTTTTGCCGAGAAAATCGATGCGTACTTGCTCGGTCATTTTTTCATCAATTGCCGATTGGATCGATGATTCTGCTGCTCGCTGCAATTGTTCTATCTTTTGCAAAATCTCTTGCATGATTTCCTCAAAATAACCCACACTCGCATCTTTTCTGTCATCCTGCGGGATTCATTCCACGTCATTGAGAGACATAACCGAAGTAATCCAATCCCATCGTCATTGCGAGGAGCGTGGGCGACGAAGCAATAACGATGGGACAATGACGACAGATGGTCTTTCCTCTCAATTCTCAACCAGCCTTTCCTGAACCGTCATCCCGCGGCTTGACCCGCGCGGGATCCAGAAAAACTAGATTCCGCTATCAAACGGCGAACGGCGAGGCGCTACCATTCTCTCAATCCTTAATCATCAATCCCTGTTTAGCTTTTTCAGCAATCGCGGCAAAAGCCGGTTTATCTGAAATCGCCAAACCCGCTAAAACTTTTCGATCAATTTCAATCCCTGCTTTGTGAAGGCCACAAATGAAACGGCTATAATTCATCCCCAATTCATGCACAGCCGCATTGATACGAATAATCCATAAGGAACGAAAATCCCGTTTCTTTTCTTTACGGCCTCGATATGAGTATTGCCCTGCTTTAATAACCGCTTGTTTCGCAACGCGATAAACACGGCTTCTTGCACTATAATAACCTTTCGCTTTTTTTAAAACTTTTTTATGACGTGCTCTCGCGGTCACGCCTCGTTTAACTCTTGGCATTGTTTGTCTCCTCTGACTTTATTTATTTGATCATCTGTATAACGCGTTTCATATCGGTTTTATGAACCACGGCATTACCCCGCAATTGACGCTTTCTCTTCGGGCTTTTCTTAGTCAGAAGGTGACGACGATCTGCACTCTTGTGCACAAACTTCCCACTGCCAGTGCACTTAAACCGTTTTTTTGCACCCTGGTTTGACTTTAACTTTGGCATATCTTTTATACTCCGCAATTTACTTTTATTTAAAAACGCAATGAAGTGTCATGAAACATAACAACAACCGATTCACTATCAAAAGCCAGAGCGCTCATTAACAGGAATCGTATAGCGTCACTTATTTTTTCTTCGGCACTAAAACCATCATCACTTGCTGGCGCCCTTCAAATTTCGGTGCTCGTTCCACATCGCTGTACTCCGAAAGATCAGCACAAAGTCTTTGCAAGACTTTAAGACCAATCTCCTGATGCGACATTTCTCGACCACGAAAGCGAAGACTCACCTCCACCTTACTCCCTTCTTGCAGGAAACGGATCAGGTTGCGTAGTTTTACCTGATAATCCCCTTCTTCAATCCCGGGACGTAATCTCAGTTTTTTCAGTTGGCTTTTTTGCTTTTTCTTAGACTGTGCCTGTTTCTTATTTTGTTGAAAGACATATTTGCCATGATTCATGATTTTACAAACCGGCGGATCCGCATTCGGGACGATTTCAACCAAATCAAGTTCAGCCTCGTACGCTCTATCCAATGCTTCTCGAATGGATACAACCCCCACTTGCTCCCCGTCTTCCGCGATTAATCGAACTTTTGGCACACGAATGCCATCGTTCACGCGAACCTGTTTTTCAGTGCTAATATGTGATCCCTCCAAAATAATTTACTGGGCTTATGCTAAAAACGATCTGACGTATTAAAAATTCGCCTTTCCTCTTTTCACACAAGCCAACTCTATATAACTCGTTCGTATTAAACAATTTCAATAACCACTCAACACGCTCGCAGGAACGTCCATATTTTGGCGCTTTTTCATCAATTTTTCGTCAAAAAGCGCCAAAATCTGAACGTTCTTGTGTCATCACGATCGCGGTGAATAGTTATCTACTTCAACGTGGATATGATTCAGAAAGTCTTCGACCGACTGGTTGCCTAAATCACGACCCGATTGTGTTCTCACCGAAACTAAGCCACTTTCACGTTCTCGATCCCCTACCACTAACAAGTAAGGAATGTTCTGTAACGTATGCTCGCGGATTTTAAAGCCAATCTTCTCATTTCTCAAGTCAGAAATGACACGAATGCCTTGTTTTTTGAAAGTTTTGACGATAGAAGTCGCATAATCAGCCTGTTGATCGGTAATATTCATCACAACCACTTGCGTTGGTGCTAACCATAATGGCAATTTCCCCGCATATTGCTCGAGTAAAATGCCGATGAATCGTTCGATCGAGCCGATAATGGTTCGGTGAATCATCACGGGCGTTTTCCGTTCGCCATTTTCAGCAACATATTCAACACCAAACCGCACTGGCATAGAAAAATCGACCTGAATCGTCCCACACTGCCAGGTGCGATCTAGACAGTCATGCAAATGAAACTCGATTTTCGGTCCATAAAAAGCCCCTTCGCCTGGCGCTAAAGTAAAAGCAAGCTTTTGTTGATTGAGTGCATCAGCTAACGCTTTTTCTGCTCGGTCCCAATTTTCATCGGAACCAATTCGCATGGATGGACGCGTTGCCAAACGAATCGTCACTTTTTCAAACCCAAATGTTTTATACACTTCAAAAGTTAAATGAATGAGCGTTTCAATTTCCGAAAGCATCTGCGCTTCTGTGCAAAACACATGCGCGTCATCTTGCGTAAACTGACGAATTCTCATGAGGCCATGTAAGGCGCCCGATAATTCATTACGATGACATTGTCCAAATTCCGCCATACGCAAAGGCAGGTCACGATAACTTTTGAGCCCTTGGTTGAAAATCTGAATATGTCCTGGACAGTTCATCGGCTTGATGGCAAAAAGCTGATCTTCTGATTGCGTGATAAACATATTGTCCTGATATTTATCCCAATGACCGGATTGCTCCCATAAACTACGCGCCAAAATAATCGGCGCATTCACTTCTTGATAATCGTAATCACGCAGTTTGCCGCGCATATATTGCAGGATTGATTGATAAATGATCCATCCTTTGTTATGCCAAAAAATCATCCCCGGCGAATGCGTTTCAAAATGAAATAAATCCATTTGTTTGCCAAGCTTGCGATGATCACGCTTTTCCGCTTCAGCGATTTTTCCCAGATAAGCATCCAAGTCTTTTTGATTAAAAAAAGCGGTGCCATAAACACGTTGCAACATCTTATTTTTCGAATCGCCTCGCCAATAAGCCCCCGCGAGCTTAATTAATTTAAACGCTTTTAATTGGCCCGTCGAAGCAACATGTGGACCTCGACACAAATCAGTAAATTCACCTTGCGTATAAAGACTTAGCGGCTCATTGTCTGGTAAATCGCGAATGAGGGTTGTTTTATAAATTTCTTGTTGCTGATCAAAAAAACACAACGCTGCTTCTCGAGTCATTTCTTGTCGAACAATCGGGATATTTTGCTCGGCAAGTTCTTTCATGCGCGATTCAATCACTATTAAATTTTCAGGCGTAAAGTGATGCGCCAAATCAAAATCATAATAAAAACCTTCTTCGATGACGGGGCCAATCGCAATTTTTGCCTCGGGAAAAAGTTGCTTGACTGCATGCGCTAATAAATGGGCGGTTGAATGTCGAATAATCTCAAGTGCTTCGGGATTTTTATCCGTCAAAATAGTCACGTGAGCGTCTTTATCAATACGAAAAGACAAGTCAACAAGCTGATCGTTGACTTTAGCTGCAATCGCAGCAGCCGCTAATCGATTGCCGATTGATTGAGCAATATCATAAACAGAAACAGCGGAATCAAAAGATTTCTGACTATTATCCGGCAAAGTAATGATAGGCATAGTGACCCTCAACACGCATAAAAGAAATGGTAGGCGCGAGTGGGATCGAACCACCGACCACCACCATGTCAAGGTGATGCTCTACCACTGAGCTACGCGCCTATAAAAAAAGCATAGGGGCGAGAAAATAGCATCAGACACAAAAAGAAGCAATATTAAAATCGATACTCGAGCAAAAACACTGTAGCGCAATAGCTGTTTCAGCGAGGTCGTGGTTGATTCTCTGACCTGGCCTGGACCCCGCTCACAAAGACCTCGTTATTAATCACGCTCGCGCTCAACGCAAGACCGTTTTCCAACCACCCCTTCAATAATTCAAGAAGAACGGCTTTGCTTGTGCTTTTTTGACAAGAAACACGCTCACGATATGATACCGCGGGCCGATAAATAGCCGCTAATACTTGACAACAATAAATCGTCGCCAACGACAAAGGAGAAAGCTTTTTTCCATCAAATAACGGTGACATTTTCTGTTGTAATGACTGAAATTCCTGATCTTTCACATTACTTAAAATATCATAAACAGCATTCATTAGCGCCGGAATATAGGTGGGTGTCACTTGAACGTTTGGAATAAAATACTGCACATAATCAGCTGCCGGCGTTAGCCCTCCGTGCAATTGATCCCTGAAATATAAATACCCGCGTAAAATCTCCTGGCCAGACTCTACATCGAGGATGGTAACCTTATTACCAAAAGCGGCCAAATGGCCCAAAAATAATTTTTCATTTTCATCTATATCAGATCCAGATCTCTGCAAAAATCCCGCCCGATCCGCACGCCAGCACAAATATTCCACTAACAATTGATGCGGATTTTTTGTCGCTTTAATTTTTTTAAAAAGCTCGGCAACAATATCGTGAACATCTTGATCGTAGTAAGTCGAATTCCCATTAAACCCAAATAAATTACACAACCACCGCCATTTCCATAATTTAATAGCAGATGGTTCAGCCTGTTCTAATCCTTTAAACATATTTTTTCCACCCTCAGTAAACATCATATGGCGAAGATGGCAATTCTCTAAATAACACTGTGATAATAATGTAAACTGCGACTCAGTCAGTAACGCGCTATAAGGCATGAGACTACCTCTTTGCTCTTTGTCGCATTTCAATAACGCTTCAGTTACTCGCGTTAAAAACACTTCCGAATCAAATACATCCTGACTCGTAACTTTTTTAAGTTGCTCTCGAGCGCTGTCTGATATCACAAAAAAACAACTGGCTCGAATAGCAGCGAGTTCATTTGCATTAAGCAAGTTAGCCTCTTCACTTAATTGTTGAAACGCTGCAAGAGACAGAGGTTTTTTTTGCTCTTTGGTAAAAGCAGCGTATTCGCCCTTTAATAATAATTCAAATAAACCCAACATCGTTATTCTACGCCGCACTTCAAAACTGAGTGATGCGCTCTCCTTGCCAGCCGCTTGAGGAGTCTGCTTAGACGGATTCGTTCCTTCAGTCCAAAACAACTGTCTGACCACTTCAGGCCGTTGCAACATAACACGGACTGAAGATAAATAGACACCTGGAATATCGCGTGTTGAATCTAATATCGCCTTAAATTCTCCCAATTGTCCCGAAGTGAAAAATGACATCGACATTCCAAAAGACCCTCAATTTATTTGGCACAAATATTTTCCACCTGCGCGAATAGCGCAGGCGTTCCACCCGTATGCCAAAACAAAACCGTTTCGTTTTTCGAAAATTGTTTAGATTGAATCAAATCCAGCAATCCGCCAAACGCTCGGCCCGTATAAACGGGGTCTAATAAAATACCTTCTTTTTCAGCCAGCAGATGAATGGCTTCTCGTTCTAAATCGCCAACAATCGCATATCCTTTTCCTAAATAATCATAATTAACCAAAAAATCTTGTGGTGCAAATTGCTTTTTAACGGCGAGCATTTTTGCTGCTTCATTGCTTAATTTCATCAAATGCGCTTCATAAACATTTCCGAACTGACCGACTGGTGCAATATCAATGCCCAGGATTTTACCTTGAAAATTAATTAATTTTGCGCCGAGCACCATACCCGCTTGCGTGCCGCCCGAACAAGAGGCGAAAACAATATGATCGATATTAAGATGTTGTTCCCGCATTTGTTCTTTTAATTCTTGCATCGCATGCACATAACCCAACGACCCTAATGCGTTTGATGCACCAATGGGAATGACATAGGGTTTACAACTTTCGCTGCGTAACTGATCCGCTAATTGATTCAACTCCTGTTCTGTCGCCGAAGCCGATTGCCAGTGCAAGCGTGCTTTAAACAAGTGATCTAAAAAGA
>Ga0154602_149_pt1 | contig 26907 bp, 24 predicted proteins | sample RifGroF2_FD_116031 | JGI IMG/M metagenome (GOLD analysis project Ga0154602, IMG submission 116031) | Gammaproteobacteria bacterium GWF2_41_13 | reverse complement strand
ATCGATTTAATTACTCTTTTCACGTGTCAGTCGTCGATTATATTCAACACTCTTCTCGTCATTTAGGTTGTACGGTGGATTTAAAGCAGGCTTATGCCGTCGGGAAAGCAGCTGTTGAAATGGCGGTTGCAGGTAAAAATGATGTTTCTCCCATTATCGTGCGCAAGCCAGGCAAAAAATATCAATGGACCTTGGGCGAGACGCGCTTAGAAAATATCGCTAACACAGAAAAGAATATGCCGAGAAAATACATCACTAAAGATGGCATGGATGTGACGAAGGATTGCATAGATTATATTCGTCCCTTGATTCAAGGCGAAGATATCCCGCCCTTTAAAAATGGCCTGCCTTGCTATCCAGAACTGAAGTTGATCTTGGCGCCGAAAAAAACAAAAACTGTCTATCGATTAAAAGATGAACGAGGATAGTGGGAAGGGGTGTTCACCCAAAATCTGAGCGTTCTTGTATTATCGTGGTCCCAGGTGGAGAGTTGTAACGTATGAGCGAAAAGTACACGGTTATTATTGGTTTGGGTAAAACAGGATTTTCTTGTGCAAAATTTTGCTTGCGTGAAAGAGAGCCATTTGTTGTTGTCGATTCACGGGAAAATCCACCCTACGCGGCCGAGCTTAAAGCAATCGCGCCGAATGTTAAGACAGTCTTTGGTCGGTTGGATGAATCGCTGATTTTACAAGCGGCAAAAATCATTATCAGCCCCGGTGTTTCGTTAAAAGAACTTGTTCTACAAAAAGCGATACAACAAGGGATTCCTTGTGTCGGCGATATTGAATTATTTGTCGAACGGATTAGGGCGCCAATTTGCGCGATTACAGGCGCTAATGCCAAAAGCACGGTAACGGCGCTCGTCGGAGAAATGGCGAAAGCCTCGGGATTTAAAACACAGGTTGCTGGTAATATTGGTATACCGGTATTAGATTTATTGGCAGAGCCGGCAGCGGATTTATACGTTTTAGAATTATCGAGTTTCCAGCTGGAAACCACTTTTTCTTTAAAAGCGAAAGCCGCGACTATTTTAAATGTTAGCGAAGATCACATGGATCGTTATCGTAATATGAATGATTATATTGCCGCCAAACTGCGTATTTATGATCACTGCGAGACAGCGATTGTTAATCGTGCGGATCCACGCATTGCACCAGTCGATCAGCATATTAAAACGATTTCTTTTGGATTGTCACCTGCTGCGCGTGGTTATGGATTTGAGAAAATGCATGAGGAGTATTATTTAACGCGCAATGGGCAGCCGATTTTGAATGTTAAAGAAATGAAAATGGTGGGGAGACACAATGCAGAAAATGCATTGGCCGCTTTAGCCTTGGGAGAAGCATTAAACTTGGATCAAGCGGCGACGCTTAATACGTTGCGTACTTTTTCTGGGTTACCACATCGTTGTGAATTTGTCTCGGAAAAAGAAGGGGTGACATTTTATAATGATTCGAAGGGGACGAATGTCGGTGCGACGATTGCGGCATTGGAAGGATTGGGCCAGAAAAAAAATATTATATGGATTGCTGGTGGACGTGGCAAGGGGGCCGATTTCACCCCGCTGCGTGAGTCGGTGCGAGCCCATGTTCGATGCGCAATTTTATTGGGTGAGGATGCAGAAAAATTGTCCGCTGCATTGAAAGGCTGTTGTTCGATTGTTCAGGTCGACTCGATGGAAGAAGCGGTTCAATATGCAAAGCGGGAAGCTGCAACAGGCGATCTGGTTTTATTATCGCCCGCTTGTGCCAGTTTAGATATGTTTGATAACTACGAACACCGCGGGAAAATTTTTACGCAGTGCGTGTTAACTGATAATTAAAGAACGTAGTTGTAATGCGCTTCTATGGTCATGCGACGAAATTGTTCGGGTGTTTTTGTCGATAATGTTACCGGAGGAAAAAAGCGATTCTTGTCTTGGCTGATTATTGCTTGTCCTAAGCGCTCTAAATCTTGCTCATGCGCTTTGCTTTTTTCTACGACACACTGCATCAGATAGTTATCGTGCGCTTGTTGTATACCGGCTAGCAGTTTTTGTCGTATTTCTCCTAATTGATTAATGACTTTTTCATCAAGGTTTTCTAGTGAAGGTGATATCCTATCCATCATTATTACGTTAAATGATTGCTCCATTTTTTCGTAGAAATGAGTGCGGGTCATGGGCATATAATGATGCAGAAAATCTTTAGGGACGAGAGGGGCTTTGTAGTGACTAATTTCTTGTGCGACCGCTTTTTTTGAGGGTAAAAGCTGTGCACAATATTTGTCAAACTCACGTAAACCCTCAACCACAGAGTCGATAACCGATTTTGCGACGCTGCTCGCCGCGAATAATTGCTGTATTTCTGTTACAGCAGTTTGAATGGGATCAGGCATGTGTTATTCCTTTTATCATGATTATTATTAATGCTTTAATGTATAGCATATAAACACGCTGTTCGCCAAAAAACCAGTCTGTTCTGTTTAAAAAAAGACCTTTATTTTTTATTAACCCGAATATGCTGAGTTTTTTTATATTGCCAAGAAAGCAGTCAAATGGTTAGAGGATTTTGTCATTGCTTCAGCACTGGCGCGTTTCGCAATTCTCGCAATAACAGCGTAAAAATGATTAGTAAACTGCGAAACTCGCGGTAAAAACCCCCGAACTCAGGGTTATTATTTTTGACCTGATTGGGATCTATTTTTTACCCCTTCTACTTTTGCGAGACGATCAAATATGTCTTTTTATTCTACACACTGCATTTATTTATTTTTCTCGTAAAAACTCATGCTAAAATCATTATCATGGGATTTACGCAAAAAGGTGAGGGGCGAGGCTGAAACGAGTTTCCAACAAAACAGATCGCTTTTCGCGGAAGTCTCGTCTAATTTGATTGATAAGGTAGAAGGAATAATGAAGCATAAATTCGGTAAAGTGGCTGTGTTGTGTGGTGGATTATCCGCAGAAAGAGACGTGTCTTTACATAGCGGCCAAAATGTTTTTGAAGCATTAAAACAAAAAGGGGTTGATGCACACTTGATTGATGTGCAAGCTGATATTTTATCTCGCTTAATCGAAGGCACCTTTGATCGTGCTTTTGTGATTGTGCATGGTCAAGGCGCAGAAGATGGCGTTTTGCTGGGAGCGTTACAAACGTTGGGGTTGCCTTATACGGGGTGTGATGTGGCGGCCTCTGCTTTTGCGATGGATAAAGTGCGCTCTAAATGGATTTTCCAAGCTTTACAATTGCCCACGGCGCCATTTGAAGTGGTGTCGCACGAATCCCAGTTATCCTCTGTATTGAAAAAAATCTCGCTACCTCTGTGTGTCAAACCGGCTAAAGATGGGTCGAGCAATGGTGTTTCAAAAGTGATGGCCGAGCATGAGTTAATCAATGCTTTTGGAAAAGCCAATCGTTATTCTAAAGAAGTGATTATCGAGCCTTGGATTCAAGGGAAAGAGTTTACAGTGGCTATGTTGAATGGGCAAACGTTTCCACCCGTTGAAATTCGTGTTGTAAAAGGATTTTATGATTATGAGGCGAAATACGAATCTGACGCGACCGAATATCTTTGTCCTTGTCAGTTAACTTCAACGGAAGAAAAACAGATTCGGCAACTCACACTGGATGCTTGTCGGGCACTGGGTTGCGAAGGATGGAGTCGCGTTGATTTTATTCGGGATGAGGCAGGTAAATTTTGGCTGTTAGAGGTGAATACCATTCCGGGCATGACCTCACACAGTTTGGTCCCTAAAGCAGCTAAGGCGGCTGGTATAGATTTTGATGATCTCGTTATTCGAGTTTTAGAGACGAGCTTAAAATAGGATTGATTGAGGATTGAGGATTGAGGAAGAGACTACCTGCCATCGCTGCGATGAGCGCTAGCGACGAAATAATCCAGTCTCTCGTCATTGCGAGGTATGCCCGAAGCAATCCAGGAAAAAGCTGGATTGCTTCGGGCATACCTCGCAATGACGGATATGAAACGCGGGATGACGACGCTTTGCCATTCCGGAAATTTTGTACAGAGATGCGCGAGATTATCCGGAATCCAGACAGGTGTCATGGATGAGGAAAACGGAGATTCCGCGGGCTTGTTTCGTCTCTTAATGGATTGCCTACACGATTTAACGTAGAGTCTTATATGCCAATGCGTACATCTCATCATTTGGATGAAGAAAATAAATTTTTTTCTCTTTGCCGAGAAGCAGCAATTGTTTGTTTGTTATTGGGTGCATTGGGTTTCTTGATATTCATTGGCTGGAAAGAAGCTACTTTTTTTTTAAAGCCACCTCATATTACGCGGGTATGGGTTGTCGGAGATTTTCAAGCGATCGATAAAACAGCGGTACAAAAACAAATCGCGCCATTGATGTCGGTCAATTTTTTCTCAGTGAATCTTCAAAAAATTCAGGCTTCATTACAAGGATTGCCCAAAGTGGCTACGGTGGAAGTGCGGCGTATTTGGCCCGATGCGCTATGGATACGTATTGAAGATGAGCAAATTGTTGCGCGTTGGGGAAGTCAAGGGCTTGTGAATAACTATGGTGAAGCGATCACGGCAAATGATTATGCTGATATTCAAAAATTACCTATTTTTATGGGGCCACCCGATAAGGGCGTCAAAATGTTGGATTACTATCAACGAATGCAATCGCTGTTAGACGCTATTCCATTATCGATGGTGATTTTGCAGGTCGATGATAATAATAATTGGGATACGACTTTAAATGACGGAATAATTTTGCATTTAGGTGATGAAGATGTCTTGACTCGGATGCGGCGTTTTGTGAAAGTCTATCCCAAATTATTCAAGGGGCGTGAAGGTCAGGTCAAATCGATAGACTTGCGTTATCACAGTGGAATGGCCGTTGCTTGGAAAAAATAACGTCACTATTTGCCGCGAGTGATGCAATAAGGTTCTCAGGAATAGGCTGCATAGTGACAAAATGATGAACAGAGATGGGGATCAATCGAATGCGCAAAAAACGAAAACAGCCGGAAAAAAATTTGTTAGTAGGTATTGATATTGGTACGTCTAAAGTGGTCGCTATCGTTGGTGAGGTTACCGACAATGGAATGATTCATGTGATTGGGGTGGGATTAAGTCCATCGCGTGGGTTAAAACGCGGCGTGGTAGTGAATATTGAATCAACAGTGAATTCTATTCAACGCGCGGTCCAAGAAGCCGAATTGATGGCGGGATGTCAAATTCATTCTGTTTATACGGGGATTGCGGGGAGTCATATTCGTAGTTTAAATTCACATGGGATTGTGGCCATTCGTGACCAAGAAGTGACGCAAGCCGATATCGATCGAGTGATTGATGCTGCGCGTGCGGTGGCGATCCCGGCCGATCAAAAAGTGTTGCATATTTTGCCACAGGAATTTGTGATTGATCATCAAAGCGGTATTCGAGAACCGATTGGAATGTCTGGTGTTCGATTAGAAGCGAAAGTGCATATTGTTTCTGGCGCGGTGAGCGCGGCACAAAATATTGTGAAATGTGTTGAGCGATGCGGATTGCAAGTGAATGATATCATTTTGGAGCAGTTGGCTTCAGGCTATGCTGTTTTATCTGAAGATGAAAAAGAATTGGGTGTTTGTTTGGTTGATATTGGTGGTGGAACAACCGATATTGCGATTTTTGTCGATGGTGCGATTCGTCACACGGCTGTTATTCCGATTGCCGGTGATCAAGTGACAAATGATATCGCGATTGCTTTACGGACCCCGACGCAAAATGCTGAAGAAATTAAATTAAAATATGCGACAGCGCTGGTTGAACAGGCGGATCAAAATGATTTGTTTGAAGTGTCTTCCGTGGGAAATCGACCAGGTCGGCACGTTTCCAAACGTATGCTTGCTGAAGTCTGTGAGCCACGTTATGAAGAATTGTTTGCGCTTGTGGCCTCTGAAATTCGCCGGTGCGGTTTTGATGATATGATTGCCGCAGGATTGGTTTTGACGGGCGGCGCTTCTTTAATTCCCGGCGTGCTAGAACTGGCTGAACGAGTGATACAGATACCTGTTCGATTAGGCCAGCCAGAGCGTATTACAGGTCTTGTTGACGTCGTGAAAAACCCAAAATTTTCAACTGGGATTGGACTGTTGATATATGGTCATCAACAATCTCATGAAGGAGCGAAAGAAGTGTGGCATGAAACGCACAGCGTGAAAGGCATTTGGCATAAAATGAAAAGTTGGTTTAAAGGGAATTTTTAAAGCAAGGATGCCCTGAGAGGGCGTCCCTACACAAAGATCGTGATCAACATCGCAATCTTATTCGATCTAGCCCATGGTTTTTTGTATTTCTTATTTTGAGTTCGCGCTATAGAGATGATGCGTTTTGATGTAATCGAGCACTTTTCCAGGTAACTCGTTTTTGAGATTTTGTGATCTAGCTTTTATTTTATTTCGGATTTTTGTTGCTGAAATAAGAATAGGGTTTATCATCAAAAAATAGATGACTCCTTTCCGATAATGCGAAAGATCTGAAATATCCTCCGTCACATGTGGTTGAGCCCATGTAAAAATACACTCTTCGCATTTTGGTTTTCCGCGTTGTTGGCTTCCTCGCTTGCTTGAGTCATGTATGCATAATACACTCCTCAAGCTCGGTTCGCCGCCGCCTAGCGGAAATTCCAAACTGCTCGAGTCTATTTGTTCTAACCCTGAAAACTTATTTTCGATTAGTGCATTAGATTGTTGAGGCTGATCTGTTTGCCGATACATGACCACTAAATGTGCATAATCAATGAGTTCTTTCCAATGATGCCATTGTTGTAATTCTTGAAAAGCATCTGTGCCGATGATTAAACATAAGGGTGTATCAGGATAATCTTGTCGTAAAGATTTCAGCGTATCAATAGTATAAGAAATATTTCCACGCTTAATTTCTCGATCATCGGCGTTGAAAGCGGTATTATTGCCGATGGCTAATTTTACCATCGCGAGTCGATCATTCGGTGACGCTATGGGTTGATTGCGATGCGGTGGTTGAAAGCAAGGAATGAAATGTATTTTTTGTAAATGCAATTGTTGAAGCGCAATCAAGGCAATTTGTAAGTGACCTTGGTGAATGGGATCGAAGGTGCCGCCGAGTATGCCAATGGGTTGTGTTTGTGGTTTTGTCATATAGGTATTATCTCACGAGCAATTAAACGCGAGTTTAGCGCTTTGCTAGATCATGTGGCGAATCGCGCTATTATTCTTTCTGTTATTGCGAGGAGTGTAAACGATGAAGCAAGACGAAGCAATCAAGCGTCAGGGCTATTTCGTCGTGAAAATCAGGCAAGGCACAAAACTTGTGGAGGAAAATAGGGATGAGTATCAAATCGGACCGCTGGATTCGTAAAATGGCTATCGATCATCAGATGATTGAGCCTTTTGAGTCGAATCAAATTAAGAACATCAATGGCCAAAAAATCGTTTCATTCGGAACGTCCAGCTATGGTTATGACGTGCGCTGCGCCAATGAATTCAAAATTTTCACTAATATTAATTCCTCGGTTGTTGATCCAAAGCAATTTGATGAGAAAAGTTTTGTGGATATTCGCTCAGACGTTTGTATTATTCCGCCCAACTCATTTGCGCTCGCAAGGACCGTTGAGTATTTTAAAATCCCTCGCAATATATTATGTATTTGCTTGGGTAAATCGACGTATGCGCGGTGTGGTATTATTGTTAATGTCACGCCACTTGAACCGGAATGGGAAGGGCATGTGACGTTAGAGTTTTCAAATACCACGAATTTACCAGCGAAAATTTATGCGAACGAGGGTATCGCGCAATTGTTATTTTTAGAGTCCGATGAGGTGTGCGCGGTTTCATATAAAGATCGGGGTGGAAAATACCAGGGGCAACGAGGTGTTACTTTGCCACGGTAATATCCAGGCGAATCTATATTATCCGTCGATAGGTTAATCGGATTATTTTCAATCGTCATGTGCTGTAGATTTTTGTGGAGAACGATTTATTGTTGATCTTCATGATGGTCATAACTTGAATCACCCGCTTTTTTAATGGGCGATTGTGTGTTTTTCATGACACGTTCTTTTAAATTTTTCCCTGCTTTAAAATGTACGGCGTATTTGGGGTTTGTTTTGAATTTAGTTCCTTTTTTCGGATTATGGGCTGAACGAGAAGGGCGATAATGCAGGCTAAAATTTCCAAAATCGCGAATTTCAATGCGACCCCCTTCTGCTAAGTGGGCGATCATTTTATTTAGGATTTCATTAACGCATTCGGTCATCACATGCTCAGGTAATTGATGTTGTTTTTTGTTGAGTCGCGAAACTAACTGTTGTTTGATCATTATCTTCCCTCCAAATTTAATAGGCGAATCCTATCACTACTTTTAGCGACACGCAAAACATTTTGTCCAAATTTTGATCACAAAAATCAATGACATATATTTTTGTGATCAATCTTCACAGGAATTTATTTTAAACGCGAATTTTGCATTGCATGATCGCGATCTCGATGAATAGTTACAAAGCCCCATGGCTATACTCATTTTGTTGGGTCGAATAAAAAAGAAGATTTCTTTGCTTGCGCAGAGCAAGCGTTTTAGGTATAGTGCGCGTCATTAACGAATGACAAGAATAATCGCGGGGTGGAGCAGTCTGGCAGCTCGTCGGGCTCATAACCCGAAGGTCGTAGGTTCAAATCCTGCCCCCGCTACCAATAACGTGAAAACCCCTTTTTAGGGGTTTTTTATTATGTGAAGCCATTTTAGGTGTTAGCGCACGATGGACAAAAAAACAGCGATGCTAACGGCATTGATTCAACCGACCATTACGGCAATGGGTTACGAATTTATTGGGCTAGATTATTTGCCGCAGGGCCGTTATGCATTATTGCGTATTTACGTAGATAAGGCGGAAGGAATTGCTGTGGATGATTGCAGTCGCATTAGTCAACAAGTCAGCGCTTTGCTGGATGTGGAAAATCCCATCGCTAGTGCTTATACGTTGGAAGTTTCCTCGCCGGGGATTGAAAGGCCTTTATTCACAGTTGATCAATTCAAGCGTTGTTTGAATGAGAAAATCGTTGTGCGATTAAAGGCGCCATTGGAAGGACAACGAAATTTTCAGGGTATTTTGATGGATGCGTCGGATCGTGTAATCTTATTGCAGTGTGAGGATAAAACCGTTACATTGCCATTCGATCTGATTTCAAAAGCGCATAAAGCAGGAGAGGTTTAATATGAGTCGACAAATTTTAGATGTAGCAAAAGCTGTTTCTTGCGAAATGCAAGTGTCTGATGATGTCATTTTTGATGCAATTGAAGCTGCATTAGAAAGTGCGGTGCGAAAGCGCCATTTCAAAGATATCGATGTTAAAGTACGTATCGATCGAAAAACAGGAGATTATAAAACATATCGTTGTTGGACCATTCTCGATGAAAAACAACCGGATTTTCAGGAACTATTTAACGCCGATCGCCATTTAACTTTACAACAAGCAAAAGAAAAAGATGAAGCGCTTAATGCGGGCGATGTGATTGAAGAATTAATGGTCTCGGAGGATATTGGTCGAATTGGCGTGCAAACAGCTAAGCAAGTTATTTTGCAAAAAGTTCGAGAAGCAAAGCGAGCTCAAGTCGCTAATGCTTACCGGGATAAAGTAGGCCAATTAATTAATGGCGTCGTCAAACGGGTTGCTCGAGAAGGAACCGCGTTGGATTTAGGGGATAATGCGGAAGTTTTTATTCCTCGTTCAGAAATGATTCCTGGAGAAATGGTGCATGTTAATGATCGCTTACGCGCTTATTTATTTGAAATTAAAACAGATGTTCGAGGCCCCCAATTAGCGGCCTCTCGATCCCGCGAAGAAATGTTAAAAGAATTATTAACAATTGAAGTGCCTGAAATCGGGGATGGTGTGATTGAAATTAAAGCGTTAGCACGGGACCCAGGATTACGTTCTAAAGTTGCTGTTAAAACCAATGATGGGCGTATTGATCCGATTGGTGCTTGTGTGGGTATGAGAGGATCTCGGATCCAGGTGATTTCGAATGAGCTCAATGGCGAGCGCGTTGACATTATTTTATGGGATGATAACCCTGCGCAATTGGTGATTAATGCAATGACCCCAGCAGAAGTAGCCTCCATTGTCATGGATGAAGATTCACATACCATGGATATCGCGGTGGAAGAGAGTCAGCTTTCTCAAGCCATCGGGCGAAATGGTCAAAATGTGCGACTAGCCAGTCAATTGACGGGTTGGAAATTAAATGTCATGTCGCTCCAGGATGCTGAGAATAAACAACAAGTTGAAACCGAAAAGCTCCAACAATTGTTTATGGAAAAATTAGATGTTGATGCCGAAGTGGCGCTTATTTTAGTGAGGGAAGGATTTACGAGCGTTGAAGAAATTGCTTATATTCCTAAGCAAGAATTGCTGAATGTCGCTGAATTTGATGAAGGGATTATCGAAGCATTGCGTCAGCGGGCGAAAACAGCGTTGGAAAATGAAAAAGACCACCCATCACCTGCGGAAGATTTACTCAATTTAACGGGCATGAATCGTGAATTGGCCTATACTTTAGCAGCGGCAGGTATTAAAACGAGAGAAGACTTGGCTGAGCAATCGGTGGATGAATTGGTCGAAGTCAAAGGCGTGACAACAGAACGTGCGCGAGAGCTCATTATGGCAGCACGCGCGCATTGGTTTAATGAAGAGTAACTATTTTACGGCGATCTTGATGATATAAGAACGTTCAATTTTCGGATGATTTTTATCAAAAATGATCCAAAGGTGTGAACGTTTCTGAGAGTGCGTTGATATAGTTATAATGAAGAGTGAATGATGCAGAAAATGAGTTAGTTTTCTGCGGGGGCTTAATTAATATGACTAACAAAATAACGGTCGATGATTTGGCGAAGGAATTAAATCTTTCAGCTGAACAATTACTCATGCATTTTCATGCGGCTAAAATGCGGATTAAATCGGCCGATCAAGAAGTATCTGAAATGCAGAAAAAGAAAATCATGAGTTATTTGCAAGAACAGCCACCCGCATTGCCCACGCCAACGCCTGGTGAATTACAAACAGCGGCAAAAAAACTTACCATCAAAAAAATCAGCGAAGAAACCATGATGCCCCCAGCGGCTGAAGATACGCTGTCATTAAAAAAGGTAGACCCATCAAAAATCACCTTAATGCGAAAATCGGTGAGTCAATTGACCGTAACGGGTTTACAAAGTCGCAGCAATAAAAAAACAGTTAATGTCGAGGTGCGTAAAAAACATACTTATGTTAAACGTAGCTTGATTGCCGAACAAGAGAAGGTAAAACAAGCAGAAGAATTAAAACGACTCGATGAGATGTATCCGAAAACGGCGGAAGAACCCAAGCTTTTTGCTGAAGAGGTGAAGACAGAGGCGGCGATCCTTCCTCAAGGAGAACAAGTTTCTACAGCAGAAATAACATCAACGGAGCAAGCTGCTTCTACCACGTCGATTGAAGAAACCACAGAAAGTGGTGCGACCAAAGCGCCGCGTTTTGCCAGTACTGAAGAAGAAAAAGAGCGAGAGAAAAATAAAAAACGTGTTAAAACTCGTTTGGTTGAAAAAGAACGCGGCGGTAAAAAAATCGATATTAGAAATTTAACATTAGACGACGAAGATGCCGACGCAATTGAAGCGCCTTTCTTTGAAAAAGACCGTTCTCGCAAAGCGTTAAAGGTGATGAAAAAAACGGTTGATGTTAAAATTACGCGTCAAGCATTTGAAAAACCAGTGATCCCGACAGTGCATGAGGTTGCTATTCCAGAAGTGGTGACGGTTGCTGAATTAGCGCAACAAATGTCTGTTAAAGCTACAGAAGTCATTAAGGTTTTGATGAAGCTGGGTGTGATGGCGACGATTAACCAACCGATCGATCAGGATACCGCCCTCTTGGTTGTCGAAGAAATGGGACATAAAGCCAAGGTGATTAAAGAAAACGCAGTTGAAGCAGACTTTCTCGAGCAATTTTCTGTGCATGATGCAGAAAAAGTCGCTCGTCCGCCTGTGGTAACCATTATGGGACATGTTGATCACGGCAAGACATCCTTATTAGATTATATTCGTCGGACCAAAGTTGCGGCGGGAGAAGCGGGTGGTATTACACAGCACATCGGCGCTTATCACGTAGAAACCGATCGAGGGGTGGTCACTTTCTTAGATACCCCAGGTCATGAAGCGTTCACGGCGATGCGTGCGCGTGGTGCGAAAGCAACGGATATCGTTATTTTAGTGGTTGCGGCTGATGATGGCGTGATGCCACAAACGGTTGAAGCCATTCAACATGCAAAAGCCGCTAATGTGCCGATCATTGTTGCAGTGAATAAAATTGATAAACCTGAAGCAGATCCAGAGCGCGTCAAAACAGAGCTGACTCAACATGATGTTATCCCAGAAGAATGGGGTGGTCATTCCATGTTTATTAATATTTCAGCGAAAACGGGGCAGGGTATTGATGCCTTGTTGGAGTCTGTCTTATTACAAGCGGAAGTCATGGAATTAAAAGCGGTTCAAGAGGCGCCGGCGCGAGGGATTGTTGTTGAGTCTCGCTTAGATAAAGGTCGAGGGCCAATCGCGACGATTTTAGTCCAAGAAGGGACGCTGCATCGGGGAGATGTTGTGCTAGCAGGATTAGAATATGGGCGTGTTCGCGCGATGTTAAATGAAGCGGGACATAAGGCCACAGAAGCTGGACCCTCAATTCCAGTTGAAATCCTCGGATTATCTAACGTTCCCAATGCGGGCGATGAGTTTTTTGTGGTTGAAGATGAACGCAAAGCACGTGAAATTGCCTTATTTAGGCAAGGTAAATATCGAGAGACGCGATTATTCAAAGAACAAGCAGTCAAATTAGAAAATTTATTCGATAATCTTTCGAAAGGGACAGTGATGAATTTAAACGTTATTTTAAAGACGGATGTGCAAGGTTCTTTAGAAGCGTTGTCGGATGCTTTATTAAAATTGTCAACGGGTAAAGCCACCGTGAAAATTGTTTCTCGTGGGATTGGCGCCATTACAGAATCTGATGTGAACTTAGCCATAGCCTCTAAAGCCATTATTTTTGGATTTAATGTGCGAGCGGACCATACGGCCAAGCAATTAATTGAAAAAGAGGGCGTGGATATTCATTATCATAGTATTATTTACAATGTGATTGATGAAGTGAGAAGTGCGATGACGGGTCTGTTGGCGCCTGAATTTAAAGAGCAAATTTTAGGATTAGCTGAAGTGCGTGATGTATTTCGCTCGCCAAAATTTGGTTCAATCGCTGGATGTATGGTTACCGAAGGCCTTATTAAGCGTGGTAAACCCGTGCGTGTTCTGAGAAACAATGTGGTTATTTATCAAGGTGAACTCGATTCCCTAAGGCGGTTTAAAGATGATGCCAGTGAAGTACGCCAAGGAATGGAGTGCGGCATTGGCATTAAAAATTATAATGAGATCAAAGTGGGCGATCAGATTGAAAATTACGAGCGCATTGAGGTTAAAGCCGTATTGTAGAGGATTGATGATCGAGGAAGAGGGTTACCTGCCGTCATTGCGAGGTATGTCCGAAGCAATCCAGAGAATAAAACTGGATTGCTTCGGGCATACCTCGCAATGACGGCCTGATTCTGGATTGCTTCGTCGTTAACGCTCCTCGCGCCATGACGAGTCGCATTCTGCTTTGTCTATGCCTCGTAATGACGGTTGACATACAAGTGAACGATCAATATGAAACAACAAAAAAACATGACGAATAAAATACGCCATCGCGAAGCGATTCCATCCTTCAATCCTCAATCCTCAATCCTCAGTCCCAAAAAAGTCTCCACTCGTATCAACCGTATCGAATCTCTTGTACGGGATACGATTGCTAATCTTCTCGAATTTGAATTGCACCATGCAAAAGTTGGTATGGTGACTGTAACGCAGGTGAAAGTATCGAGAGATTTATCCTACGCTAAAATTTACGTGATTCCGCGCGATGAATCGCGGATAAAAGAAATTCTTGATTTATTGAATCGTCTGGCGGGGCGATTCCAGCATCAGTTAGCCCAACAAATTCGATTGCGTCGCGCGCCCAAAGTGCATTTTTATTTTGATGAGGTATGGCAAAAAGGCGTGCAGATTTCAACGTTATTGAACGAATCTCATGATACCAAATCTTCCGAAGCGTGAAAGGCGTGCTATCGACGGCATTCTCATTTTAGATAAACCAATCGGTATGTCTTCTAATCAAGCCTTGCAAAAAGTGAAATGGTTATTTCAAGCTAAAAAAGCAGGACATACGGGTAGTTTGGATGTTTTGGCGACGGGTTTGCTGCCTATTTGCTTTGGTCGATCGACTAAGTTGTCGCAATCCTTGTTAGATTCAGATAAACATTATGTGGCGGTAGCTCAATTAGGTGGGCGCACTAAAACGGGTGATGCAGAAGGCGACGTTATCGATCGGAGACCTGTCCATGTGACGGATGATCAGCTGCAGCGTGTACTTGAAAAATTTCGCGGAGACATCGTGCAAATTCCGCCGATGTATTCCGCATTGAAATTTCATGGAAAGCCATTGTATCAATTGGCGCGACAAGGGATTGAAATCGAGCGGAAGCCGAGAACGATAAACATTTATTCGTTGAATATGATTTCTTCGACTATCACGCCATCTCCCATGATCAAATTACGGGATGATACTTTTGAGACGGCGGGATCTACTGTCTCCTGCCATCCTGTGGGATCCAATGCTCCGTCATCCTGCGACTTGATCGCGGGATCCAGCAACTGTATTACATTAGACGTCCGCTGCAGCAAAGGAACCTATATTCGTACGCTCGTTGAAGATATCGGCGAAGCACTTGGATGCGGCGCTTATACAGTCGCCTTGCGACGTATCGGCGCAGGGCCTTTCACGGCTGAGCAAATGATCACACTGCCAGAATTAGAGCGTTTAGCACAAGACGAAGGGTTCGTTGGATTGGATCGACAATTAGTCCAGTTAAATTCAAGTATAGTCGATTGAGCGATAAAGATGGCTGAGGCGCTTGGACTCGAACCAAGATTGCTTGAGTCAGAATCAAGAGTGCTGCCATTGCACTACGCCTCAACACGGAATGCATTATACGTTTTTTTTATCGTTTGCCAATATGCTTGATTACAGTGTTTATAGAGTCAGATCGAGAAGCGAGAGAAGAAAGGCTCGAAGGATGAATCAACATAAAATCCTCTAATCATACATTTACTCTTGGATAGATTCAAAAACTTCGCATGCGGGTTCATAGGGATTCATCGGGATCAATGTGTTTCTTTTTTGCTGAAGCATGTCTGGCTTGTCGTTCGATATCGATGTATCGATCAGTGATGGCGCTCGAGCTATGTCCGGCATCATCTCTGACATGTTCTCGCGGGCGATGTTTCACATCTTCTGAAATGCCGGTGTGACGTAGCCAGTGTACGGTAGCAGACATGAGGGCTTCGGCATCATCTTGAAATCCATCCGTGCGTAATTGTTCGATCGCGCGATCAAAACATTTTTGAACAATCGATCGGATATGACGCGTGCTGCTAACCGGACCTTTGCCGGTTGTTTTGGGAATGAGGGGCGTCGTATCGCCGCGGGCGGGTAGTGGCGAAAGACCTAAAGCGGTTCGGTAACGTTTCAGTGCTTCGAGCATGGCGTCACTGACGGAAATATCGCGTTGTTTATTCCCTTTACCGACCGTCGTAAACCACCAATTACTATCTTGATCGAGATAAAAATCACCCATTTGCGGAATCCATCGTTCACTCGCGGCGAGCTCCGAAATACGTAAATACATGCCGAATAAAGCGCTCATCATAAAGAGGGTTCGTTCATCTTCTTCGGGATTTTCGGCCGCCATTTTTTTAGCTGTTTCGATCACATACGCCCATTGTAATTCGCTCAATCGACGAATGACGGCTTTGGATTGCTGCTTTCGAATGAATTTACTTTTTTGTCGAATTTGAATGACAGGATTTTGGCCGAGATAATCTTCTTGAACGAGAAAATTAAAAAAACTGCCTAAAATGGCGAAAATCGCTTGAATCGCTTTTTGCGAGAGATTGAATTTTTTTTGGTTCGGCGTTTCTCCATGGCGAAAGGCGGCTTTAGAAATACCTGCAACAAAAGGTCGCCACTCGGGATGCGGCATGCGCAGACCTTCTTTTAAAATAAATCGCGGCACATTTTTGATGCCGATCCAGCTTTCCGGTGGAAATTGGCAAAAATAAATATAGTTCTCGATATCTTCTCGATGGATTTCTTTCAGTGTTTTTTTGGCGATAAACCAAACCCACTGCAGTAGCCGTTCTACTTCTCGACGATATGCATTAAAGGTAGCCTCACTGCCTAAATAACTATAGATAAAGCGTAACCCCTGCTCATAATCTTCATGGGCTGTTGTTGGTACATGAGGAGGCGTGATAATGGCTCGTTTGCTTTCGATAAGATTTTTTACTTCATCGAGTGAATCAAATAAAGGTCGAGGGGCATCCATCATGAAGGATTCACATCCGGTTGAGGTAGCATAGCTTTTGCTTTCAGGATGCGCGCATAAGCTTCATCAATTCGTTTTTCTGAAATCAGTCCTTTTTTAATATCCTCTTTGACAATTTGGATGACTTGTTGCGCGATGTTGGGTTGGTCTTGTAATTGATTGCAGAAGAGTAAAATATCAGCGCCCGCATTGATAGCGAGGCGGATTGCTTTTTCAAGGCCGTAATGTTTGATGATGGCGCCCATTTGCATATCATCGGTAATGACAACACCGTTGAAATGTAATTGATCGCGCAGTGTGTTGGTAATCATTTTATGCGATAAAGAAGCGGGGTATCCATCGGGATCAAGTTGGCGATTGATGACATGACTGACCATAACCATCGGACAAGCATTAGGATTAGTTAATAATTTTTCGTAGGGGAGTAATTCTTGCATTTGCCATGTGGCTGTTTCGTCGACCATGTCTTCATGGGGGTTCTCTGAAATGTTGCCTAAGCCTGGAAAGTGTTTGTAAGCGCAGAGAATGTGGTGATGTTTGAAAAATCTTGAGAATACTTCGGCGCGATTGATGACATGGGTCGGGTTATCCGAAAAACTGCGCTCGAGCTTGCCAATAATGGAACTGTTGGGATTGGTGTTGACGTCAACGACGGGCGCAAAGTCGACATTAATGCCCATCATGTGTAATATTTTAACCAAACGTCCCGCATAATAATACGTGAATGCGACAGGTAATTTTCCGAGCATTTTGGCGGAAATCATTTTAGGAAATCCGTAACTCGGCTTTAATCGATTGACGTTTCCTCCTTCAGCATCAATGGCGATCAACAAAGGATAAGTAGCAGGTTGATAGCGCTTTGCAGCCGCTTGTAATTGTTGTGTTAAAACGCGTAATTGAGCCGGGTTTTCGATATTTTTATGAAAATCTTTTGTTTTCATATTGTAGTCGAATAATGCCACACCCCCAATGCGCCCGTTTTGAATGTCGCCAATGACAGGGGAGTCTGGAGAGAGCGTTGCGCCATCGAAGCCGATCATAATCATCTGGCCAATTTTTTCATCGAGCGAGGGAGACTTAGGAAGATCCGCTTGCGCGATGGATAGGGTAAAACACAATAAAAAAATGCTGATCAAAACTCGATAAGACCATTGAGACATGTGATTATAAATTCCTTGATTATACTCCAAACGGGTAACTATTCAGTACGCTCGCAGGAACGTTCTCGTATCGTTACCATCTCAGTGAATAATTACATTTTCAGCAACTATTCAGTGCTTTCTAGGGAACGTTACTTGTATCGTCATGATCGCGGTGAATAATTACTTCAAACACAAGTCATTCTATCGAATGTTGATCGTGGTTTGCATGTTTTTTTTAATTCTCATAACACTTTTTTAAAGAACTGCTAAACTGTGCAATGTTTTATTATTAAATAAAGGTAAGGTTATGCACATCGCACTGGCGGAAGCAACATTTTTAACAGCGAATGATTTGTCTACTCAAGATTTGGAAAATATTTTATCGTCTTTATTGCATCATCGACTCGATTACGCCGATCTATTTTTTCAGCGTGTTTATTCAGAATCATGGATGTTAGAAGACCATATTATTAAAAGCACGAATTTATCGATCGAAGAAGGCGCTGGTGTTCGGGCTGTGGTACAAGAAAAAACAGGATTCGCTTATTCCGAAGATATTTATCTGGGGGCGCTGCGTAAGGCAGCCCGAGCTGCGAAAACGATTGCGCGACGCGGAGGCAGAGAGAAAGTCGCACCGACCTCTTCGAGAAAGGCCGCGCCGCATTTATATGAGCCATTAAATCCCTTGATCACCTTATCCGAACAAGAAAAAGTTGAATTGCTGCATCGCGTAGATGTAGCGGCTCGAGCGCAAGATCCCCGCGTCACGCAAGTGATGGCTAACTTATCGGGCATGTATGAAATCATTTTAGTTTGCGCGAGTGATGGGACTTATGCCGCGGATGTGCGTCCTTTGGTTCGACTCAATGTGAGTGTGGTGGTTGAAGATAAAGGGGCTCGAGAGAAAGGATATTTTGGCGGTGGGCAGCGTTCAGGATATGAGTTTTTCTTGCAAAATAATTTGGTGACGGATTATGCCAAAGCGGCCGTCGATGAAGCATTGATTAATTTAAGTGCCATTGATGCGCCAGCTGGATTAAAGCCCGTTGTATTAGGCGCTGGATGGCCAGCGGTTTTGTTGCATGAGGCGGTGGGGCATGGTTTAGAAGGTGATTTTATCCGTAAAAAAACATCTGCTTTTGCTGATAAATTTGGGCAGAGAGTGGCGTCTTCTGTTTGCACGATTGTGGATGATGGGACTCTTTCATTGCGTCGAGGTTCGCTGAATATCGATGATGAAGGGACTCCGACACAAAAAACGGTATTGATTGAAAACGGTATTTTAACTGGCTGTATGTTGGATAAACAAAATGCGCATTTAATGAAGCAAGTCTCTACCGGGAATGGACGTCGAGAAAGTTATGCGCATTTGCCTATTCCTCGCATGACGAATACTTATTTATTACCGGGCGAGTATTCTGCAGAAGAAATTATCGGGTCGATTCAAGACGGTATTTATATTGAAAATATGGCGGGTGGACAAGTCGATATCACGTCGGGGAAATTTGTTTTTTCGACGAGCAAAGCGTATTTAATTGAACACGGTAAAATTACGGCACCCATTAAAGATGCGACGTTGATTGGTAATGGTCCCGAAGCGTTGATGAAAGTTAGTATGGTTGGAAATCAATTACAATTTGATACGGGTGTTGGTATTTGTGGGAAAGACGGACAATCTGTGCCGGTAGGTGTGGGTCAGCCGATGATTAAGATTGATGAAATGACAGTGGGAGGGACTCACTCATGAAGGAATTAGTGCAGCTTGAGCGGAGCATTAAAAAAGCATTATTGGCTGCGAAAAAATTTGGGGCGAGTTCAGCGGATGTATCGTCGGCGATAGAGGATGGTTTTAATGTGATTGTGCGAGAAGGGTCGATAGAAACCTTAGAATATCATCGAGGTCGATCGTTGGGGATCACGGTTTATTTTGGTAAGCGGTTAGCGTCTGCCACGACGACCGATATTCATCCTGAAAAAATAGAAGCGGTTGTTCGCTCTGCCTGTGAACGGGCAAAATTCACCGAAGAAGATCCTTGTGCGGGGTTGGCGGAACCTGAGCTGATGGCGAGTGAATTACCTGATTTGGATCTTTATCACCCTTGGGAAATGACGCCAGAATCAGCGATTCAAGAAGCGATCGCTTGTGAGCAACGCGCAAAGCGATTTGATCCGCGCATCGTGAATTCTGAAGGTGTTTCAGTGACGAGCGGGAAGCAGTTTTCGGTTTATGGCAATACGCATGGATTTATTGGCGCCGTTCCTTCGACGCTGCATTCAATTTCTTGTAGTTTGATTGCTGAACAAAATGGGCAAATGGAGCGAGATTATAGTTATGCTGTTGCACGAGATAGCGCCGGATTGATGGGTGGGTTTGATCGTATTGCCGATCAAGCCGCCGAACGAACGATTCAACGATTGGGCTCACGTAAATTATCAACGCAAAAAGTGCCCGTTCTTTTTGTTTCAGAAGTGGCCCGAGGGTTATGGTATCATTTATTGTCTGCCATCAGTGGAGAACAGCTCTATCGCCATTCGACTTTTTTAGTTGATCACTTGGAAAAACCAATTTTTCCTTCATTTATTCAAGTACATGAAGACCCATTTTTACCTAAAAGATTAGGTAGCGCCGCTTTTGACAACGAAGGTGTTGCGACTCGGAAACAGCATTTTATTAAAGACGGTATATTGCGCCATTATTTATTGAATAGCTATACGGCGCGTAAATTGGGTATGCAAACAACGGCTAATGCGGGCGGGGCGCATAATTTATTTGTATCTCATCAAGGTTTGGATTTGCAAGAGCTCATTAAAAAAATGAATAAAGGATTGTTAGTTGTTGAATTAATTGGGCAAGGAGTGAAATTGGTGACGGGAGATTATTCACGTGGCGCAGTTGGTTTTTGGGTTGACCATGGCGAGATTCAATTCCCAGTCTCTGAAATAACCATTGCGGGAAATTTAAAAGATATGTTTGCAAATATGGTGGCTGTTGGGAAAGATAGAGATCCTTATGATGCCGTTCAGACGGGCTCTGTTTTGATCGAGGAAATGATGATAGCCGGCGTATAAACGCATTGCCGTTATTGCGAGAAGCGCTAGCGACGAAGCAACCCACTCCTTCGTCATTGCGAGATATGCCCGAAGCAATCCAGTCCTGATGCTGGATTGCTTCGGGCATACCTCGCAATGACCGTGTAAAAATTTGAGAAATTGGCGAAATCTTGAGTGGGCTTATTTCGTTATTAGAAAGGAAAAAATATTTGACCTTTCTTGGGTTCACGATGACAATAAGCAACTTTTATAATAACCTAAGTTTTGGATAAGAGAGAGAATGGGATTTTCTATTAACACACCCATTGTTTCGTGTGATGAATCCGTAGGGGCGACCCTTAGTGGTCGCCCAAAAATGTGCGAGTGCCTTCGAGATCAGGTACCCACAAGAGGCGCCCCTACAAGCTCGGAATTAAAAAAATAATCATCCCAGGTTAGCACATTGTTTTCTCAGCTTCTTATCCAAACCTCAGGTTAAATTAGACAAACTGGAGCAAGGCATACAAGTATGAATGAATTAGACGATAAATTATTTGAAGCAGAAGATTCAGAAATAAATGCCCCTCGCCGAGGAATTTATTTATTACCGAATTTATTAACGACATCGGCATTATTTTCTGGTTTTTATGCGGTTGTCGCTGCGATGAAAGGACAGTTTGAGACGGCGGCGATTGCCGTTTTTATCGCGATGATTGCCGATGCGCTAGATGGACGTGTCGCTCGATTGACAAAAACGCAGAGTGCTTTTGGTGCGGAATATGATAGTTTGTCTGACTTGGTTGCTTTTGGAATGGCGCCTGCACTGATTACCTATAGTTGGGTATTGCATTTTTTTGGTAAATTAGGGTGGTTAGCCGCTTTCTTTTATACGGCTTCAACGGCAATTCGATTAGCTCGGTTTAATACTCAAGCTTCTGATAAGCGGTATTTTACCGGTTTACCTTGTCCATCGGCCGCTGCTTTTATTGTAGGTATTGTTTGGTTATTACAAGTTTACCCCATTAATATCAGCGCGCATTGGTTGGGTTTTTGTATGACTTTGTGTATGTTTCTAGCGGGTACGCTTATGATTAGCACTGTTCGATATCGAAGTTTTAAAGACCTCGAGATGACAGGTATTACTTCTTTCTTTGTAGTGATTGCCATTTTGCTGTTTTTTGTCGGCGTTGCATTAAATCCGCCGGTTGTTTTATTTGCTTTGTGTGCTGTATTTGTCGTGTCCGGGCCGTTAGGTGCTTTGTTTCATTGGAAGAAAAGATAATTGTAACGACTCAGCACGCTCGAGCGAACTTCTTGTGTCGCCACGATCTCTGCTGGAGAGTTACGTTATTTATTAAAAATTAATAGACTTTTTATTGAGTTTTGCTAAAATTTCTTCACTTACATTCGTAAGTTTCTTTATTTTAAAACGTTCAAAAACAGGTTCATTTTCTGTTGTCATTTGATATGGCAAACGGAACTTTTTTAATTCATATTCAGGAGATACTATATGTCTATTCGAAAAATGATGATAATTGCCCTGGCAGTTTGTGGCGTTATTTTTGCATTACCTTGCTCGGCAGCTGAATCGACGGCCCCGCATGAAATGTCGACAAAGAAAGTTGTCAATGCGCAGCCTGTCAACATCAATACAGCGGATGCTAAAACTTTAGAAAAAGTGAACGGCATTGGCCCTAAGCGAGCAGAAGACATCGTTGCTTATCGAACGGCGCATGGTAATTTTAAATCGGTGGATGATTTGAGCCAAGTCAAGGGGTTTGGTGAAAAACGATTGCGTAAAGTTGCGTCGCAATTGACTGTGTGAAATTGATAATAGTTGTTCTGCGATTGAGGATAAGTTTCGATCGCAGAACATTTAAAACGTGAATTCGGAAGGTTTTTCAACACGCTGGCCAACGGCTGAATATTTCGGGTATACTTCGCTCCTAAAAAATTGGAGACAAATATGAGCTGGTTAAGAAAATTATTGCCTTCCATTGCGAACGGAAAGAAAAAAGAAATTCCAGAAGGGATTTGGAATAAGTGCGAAAATTGTCATGCGATTCTTTATCAATTAGATCTCGATAAAAATTTATTTGTTTGTCCGAAATGTGGCTATCATCTTTATCTTCGAGCGCGAGATCGATTGAATTATTTTCTGGATCCACAATCGATTATTGAAATAGCGGCAGATATTGAAGCGCAGGATATTTTAAAGTTCAAAGATAAGAAAAAATACAAAGAGCGAATACAACATTCTCAGAAAAAAATAGGCGAAAAAGAAGCCTTGGTTGCGATGCAGGGCTTTTTATGTAAGATTCCTGTGGTGGCTTGTGCGTTTGAATATCAGTTTATTGGTGGATCGATGGGTTCCGCGGTCGGTGAGAAATTTGTTCAAGCGGTTAATGTCGCGATGGAAAACAAGATTCCACTGATTTGTTTTACGGCTTCGGGCGGCGCGCGTATGCAGGAAGGCTTATTGTCTTTATTTCAAATGGCGAAAACGAGCGCTGCGCTCGCGAAATTAGCCCAAAAGGAAATTCCTTATGTAGTGGTTTTGACTAATCCAACCATGGGTGGTGTTTCAGCCAGTTTGGCCATGTTGGGTGATATTATTATCGCTGAGCCAAAAGCATTGATTGGCTTTTCAGGGCCGCGTGTGATCGAGCAAACTATTCGTCACACATTGCCGGAAGGGTTTCAGAAGAGTGAATTTTTGCTCGAACATGGTGCGATTGATATGATTGTTGATCGAAGACAGTTGCGCGAACGTATTGCGTTATTGCTTGCCAAATTAACGCATCAAAAAGCAGCTTTAGAAAGGCCGGTTGTATCATAATGTATTGAGACTTTGTTGTTAGGATTGAGGATTGAGGATTGAGGATTGAGGATTGAGGGGATGTCACCGCTTCGCGGTGATTGTTTTAATTGGATGTTCGTAATGGATTTTTTTAGAAGAAGAAATCCTGTGGCTGTTTTTTCTTATTTTGTAATGCCGGTTTTTGTCACGATATTTTTTGTTGCAATGTCATGAAAAACAATAAACATTCATCGTGCAGCGATGTTCATTCTCTCAATCCTCAATCCTCAATCCTCAATCCTGATGCTCAATCCTTGGCCGAATGGCTATCCTTTTTAGAATCTCTGAAAACCGTTCGTTCAACGTCGAATGCTTTCTCTTCTGTTCGCGCCGTGATGGATCGATTAGCGCTTTGGCCGCGGTTTGAAAAAATTATCACGGTGACTGGAACGAATGGTAAAGGGTCTTGCGTTGCTGCGTTAGAATCAATTTATTTGCAAGCAAATTATCGAGTGGGCGCTTTTACTTCGCCGCATTTGTTGCATTTTAATGAACGTATTCGTGTACAAGGTGAAATGGTTACGGATGCGGAAATCTGTGAAGCGTTTAACGCAATCGATGAAGCGCGAAAAAATGTAGCGCTCAGTTATTTTCATTTTTCTTTTTTGGCAGCGTTGTGGCTATTTAAAAAAGCACAGCTTGATTTGATGATTTTAGAAGTTGGAATTGGCGGCCAATCGGACGTGGTGAACTTGATTGATGCGGATTTGGCGATTATCACGAGTATTGATTTAGATCATTGTGAGGTCTTGGGGAATTCGAGGGCAGATATTGCGCGAGAAAAAGCGGGTATTATGCGCGCATATAAACCTGTTATTTGTGGGGATAAAAATCCGCCGTCAGTGTTATCGGAAGTTGCTGAAAAACTTAAAGCGTCTTTGTTTGTGGTCGGAAAAGATTTTTTTTATGAATCGGCGGGTAAAGAATGGGTATTTAAATCAGCCGATGATTATTTCGAACATTTACCGATTCCTGCCATTGATTTAGCGAACGCAGCAACAGCATTAATGGGGGTTATGTGTTTACGCCCTGCTTTCCCCGTTTCTTTTGAAGCAATCAAAGGAGGATTAGAAAACGTTTTTTTACCCGGACGATTTCAGCCCATTGATTATCAGCGGCGAACAATCATTGTTGATGTAGCGCATAATCCTGCCGCCACCCGACATTTTTTTGATCAGGTTAAATGCGCATACCCAGAGCGACGTGTTCATACGATTTTTGGCATGCAGAAAGATAAAGATATTGCGGGTGTTTTGGCGGCGGCGATCCCGTTTGTGAATGCGTGGTATTTGATTTCACTACCCAAACCGAGAGGAGTAGAGGCGAGAGAGATTGCAGTGCAGTTTGAAAAGGCAGGGCAATCTCATTATCAGGTCTGTATAAATGCTGATGAGGCATTAGAACAGGTGCTTCACAATACGGCGACAGCTGATTTAATTGTTGTGTTTGGATCTTTTGTGACAGTGGCGGAAGTGCTAAAAAGGGTTTAGTGTTGAGGATTGAGGGACCGTCATCCCGCGGCGAAGACCGCGGGGATCCAGAAAAAGATATTGAGGATTGAAGGAAAATCTTGCGCTCGCTTTCTCAATCTCATGAATGAGCCATATGATTTTAGTGGGATCGTATGTTAGTATGTCTTCCAATAATAAACGGTTGATCGAGATTTTATCCATGTTTAAAAGTATTTTATTTGTGTGTATCGGCAATGTGTGTAGAAGCCCGATGGCCGAAGGTTTTTTTCGGCATCAATTACAACAGCATCAATCACCGATTAAAACCGTATCGGCGGGCTTGCATGCCTTAGTCGGCGAACCAGCTGTCGAAGAAGCACAAACCGTTATGCAAAAAGAAGGAATTGATATCAGTGCACATCGCGCACAACAAGTGACTGAGCCACTGTTAATTGATGCTGATTTGATTTTGACAATGGAGGAGGGCTATAAAAATGCGTTGCACAAAGCATGCCCTTCTGCGCGCGGGAAAGTTTTTTTATTGGGGCATTGGAGTGATTTTGAAATTTATGATCCTTTTCGTCAATCGAGCCTGGTTTTCGAGCAAACGTATTTGCTAATTAGACAAAGCTGGGATGATTGGCGGTCAAAGCTCGTAAAATAATTTTTTTTGTTGGAAGAAGTCGATATTTTTTAGTAAGATCAACCCATTCTAAGTGATGAAGTATTTTTAGGGATAACGTGATGAAGCGTGCTTGGTTGTGGGCAGGAATAATTTTATCTATTTTTATTGTTATTGCCGGCTGTACGGCTGCGCCGGGCACTTATATGACAAAATCTGATTTGAAGTCTTATCGTGATGCTCAAGGACGTTTACTGAAAACAAAAGTTATTACCATCGATCCGACCTTGCCGAAGGCTGAACTGAGTATGCCGGCCACTTATCCCATTAGTCCTTTTGATGTGTTGAATATTATCGTTTGGGATCATCCGGAATTGGCAGCACCAGCGGCGCTCTCAACCGCTAGCGTAAGCACGAATGCGGCAACCAATATCGATCAATCTTCCATTGTTGGGGAGGCCATCAATCCTAATCAAATGGGTGGTTTTGTTGTGAATCAGCAAGGTGAAATTGATTTTCCTTATGCTGGGACGGTGCGTATGAGTGGTTACACACCGGCACAAGCGCAAAACCTATTAGAAGCGCGATTATCAAAATATATTCGTCGCCCTCAGGTGACCATTCAAGTCAATTATTTGAGCAAACAAATCCATGTTCTGGGGGAAGTGCTGAAGCCGGGAAAAATTGTTTTAACGGCGAAGCCTATTTCTTTTATGGAAGCGTTGGATATGGCAGGGGGGCTAAATGGTCAAACGGCGGATACGACGCAAGTGTATTTAGTTCGTGGCGATTTGCAAAATTTTAAAGTGTATGTATTAGATGGAAAAAATCCGATGTCATTAATTGCTGCGGAGCACTTTTATGTGATGCCGAATGACATCCTGTATGCGGCACCGTCGGGCGCAACAACCTGGAACAAAGTATTGGGTCAAATATGGCCGACAATACAAGCAGTTTGGTTTGCCAAGTCAATTTTGGATTATTAAAATTGAGTTTATTGAGTATGGATCAAGATGGATTGAGTCAACCGCGCGGCCAGGCTCGAAGTGCGGTAACTCAGGAAACTGAAGAGATTGATTTGCGAGAATTGTTGCTGGAATTATATCAGCATAAATGGTTTATTCTCGTCGTTGTTTTTATTTGTTTTTTGATGGCATTTTTTTACGCATCACAAATTCCTCCTTTGTATCAAACGAGCGCTTTAATTCAAGTTGAAAATAAATCGTCGGTTATGCAGGAAATGAATTTTCTTAATGATGCTGGTGGTATGTCAAATCCTACGGCATCATCCTCAGATATTGAAAGCGCCTTAAT
>Ga0154602_127_pt1 | contig 28481 bp, 28 predicted proteins | sample RifGroF2_FD_116031 | JGI IMG/M metagenome (GOLD analysis project Ga0154602, IMG submission 116031) | Gammaproteobacteria bacterium GWF2_41_13 | reverse complement strand
ATGTGCGTTTTCAAGTGGTCGCTCCACAATCATTGCTTGAACGTTGTCATCATGCACAAGCCGAAGATAACGGTACGCCGATCACCATCCCTATTTGGACAACAACTCCTTGGACTTTACCCGCTAATCAAGCGGTGGCTGTTAATCCCCAGGCGGAATATGTCGTCGTGCAATGTCAAACCGACCACGGAGAAGAACGCTTACTCATTGCGGAAGCTTTATTATCCGAAGCCCTGCTACGCTATGGGTTCTCCGGTAATTATCGTATTATTGCCTATTGCCTGGGCGAAGCACTCGAAGGATTATTATTGCAACATCCCTTTGAGGATCGACAGGTGCCCGTCATTCTCGGTGATCATGTTACATTGGATACCGGCACGGGCGCTGTGCACACCGCACCGGCCCATGGCCAAGATGATTATAGCGTCGGAAAAAAATATAATCTCCCTGTGCACTGCCCCGTCAATGAATCAGGGCGATTTATCGAAAGCACCCCATTTTTCGCTGGTCAAACTATTTATGAAGCCAATGATAAAATCATTGAACTGTTAAAACTAAAAGGGGCTTTATTACGGGAAATGGCCATTGAACACAGTTATCCACATTGTTGGCGACATAAAACACCGCTGATTTTTCGCACAACGCCGCAATGGTTCATCAGCATGGATAATAGCCATCCACATGGACTTGCGAAAAAAGATGAGGTGCGAGTTTCCAACGAAGTAGATCGCTTTTTGCGCCAGTCCAGTTTGCGCGAAAAAGCGTTAACGGGCATTAAAAAAGCAACATGGCTTCCTGCCTGGGGAGAGCAGCGCATCACGGATATGGTTGCACAACGGCCCGATTGGTGTATTTCTCGTCAGCGCACATGGGGCGTACCATTGGCTTTATTCATTCATCGAGAAACGGGAGAGTTGCACCCAAACACACCCGCTCTCATGGAAACGATTGCCAAACAAGTGGAACAACACAGTGCTGATTGGTGGTATGACGTTGACCCCGCCTCGTTGATTGGCGAAGACGATGCCAAACATTACACGAAATCACACGATATTTTAGATGTTTGGTTTGAATCCGGCGTCAGCCATTATTGCGTATTAAATGCGCATTATGGATTAACGTTTCCGGCTGATCTGTATCTCGAGGGCAACGATCAATATCGCGGTTGGTTTCAATCATCCCTCATGACCGCTTGTGCAATGAATCGCGAAATGCCGTTTAAAACCGTCGTCACGCATGGGTTTATTGTCGATGCGGAAGGCGCTAAAATGTCGAAATCTCTGGGGAATGTGATCACGCCCGAAATGATCCTAAAAAAATGGGGCGCAGACATTTTAAAATTATGGATTGCTTCGACTGATTATACAAAAGAAATTATTTTATCAGATGAAGCATTGAATCGTATTGCCGATGTTTACCGTCGTATTCGCAATACGATGCGATTTTTACTATCGAACTTAAATGGTTTTGATCTGACACACCATGCCATTGAACCAGACGCGATGTTAGCACTCGATCGATGGGCGGTTGATCGTGCACGCGTTGTCCAAACCGAAATTCGTGAAGCGTTTGATCACTATCAATTCCATCTCGTCTACCAAAAAATTCACCATTTCTGTTCGATTGATATGGGTAGTTTCTATCTGGATATTATCAAAGACCGTCAATACACGATGCAGGAAAATAGCCTCGGGAGACGCTCCTGTCAAACAGCGATGAGGCATATCGCCGAAGCATTGGCACGTTGGATTGCGCCGATTTTAAGCTTTACGGCCGATGAAATTTGGCAACATTTACCGGATCGATCAGAGACTTCTGTTTTTTATACAACTTGGTATGATCAATTGATGGCGTTACCATCGAACGCGTCAATGAATGCACCTTATTGGCAAACCCTCATGCAAGTCCGCATTGCAGTAAACAACACAATCGAACAATTACGCAATAACAAAGTACTCGGCTCGTCGCTGGAAGCCGAAGTAGTTTTATATGCCGACGGCGAATTGAAAAACTCTTTAACGCTGCTTCAAAATGAATTGCGTTTTGTGCTAATTACTTCAACGGCACGCGTAGATGAATTATCGAAAGCGCCGGCTGATGCTGCTGATTTCGCTGCCGATATGGGTAACCTTGGCATCTATTTATTCAAAATTTCCGTAACCCCCTCCTCACACAAAAAATGCGCGCGCTGTTGGCATCGCCGTGCTGATATCGGCATCCACGCCGAACATCCTGAATTGTGCGAGCGTTGTGTGAGCAATTTGCCGGAGGCTGCGGGTGAAAAAAGGCAGTTTGCATAAGCATAAAGCTTTCAGACTTTTTTTATTGTATGGCGAACGCCTGGCGCCTCTATCATCGCGAGCGCGGCGAGAAGCCGAAGTAATAACAAACATGATCGGCTGCGCTTAGCAATGATGGCTACTAACAGACGAGCACGATAAATATGAAAAAAAAAATCATTACGAATAAAATAACTCATCACACAAGCAATACATATCCCCGAAATCCTCAATCCTCGATCTTTAAAAAATACGCCGGTTCTCTCTCATTTTTCATGCGCTTCATCGATATGGCCGTCATGGCATTTTCAGGATTGATCGCCTTTTGGATTCGATTTGGACAGGCCAGTATTTCTTCTTATTATCTCAATGCCTTTTTAATCGCCGCGCTACTAACTGCCTTGATATTTCCGCGCTTTGATATTTATTCATCGCATCGCTTGGAAAATTTATTATCTATTTTGCGCCGCGTTATTTTAGCCGCGATTACGGTGATGTTATCGCTCTTGTTAGTCAGCGTCATCGTCAAAACAACCATTATTTTTTCACGCGCCTGGATGCTTACGTGGACAATAACGGCGATTATCAGTTTATGCGCCTTGCGACTAATCACTTATCTCATTTTACGTTGGCTACGACGATATGGTCTGAATCAAAAACACATTGTCATTATCGGCGCAGGACAAATGGCTGAGCATTTAATTATGCGCTTACAGCAAGATGCTTGGGCCGGATTTAATATCAAATGCTGTTTAGTCGATGAGACCTCCCTCGAATCGCGATCGGATATCCAAGGCACGCCCATCAAAACGATGCCAAAAAATTTAGATGCGTTTATTCAAACCGAAACCATCGATGAAGTTTGGATTGCGCTGCCGCTTAAAAATGACGATAAAATTCAGGCGATTCTTGATGCGCTCCGCCACAACACCGTTAACATTCGTCTAATTCCTGAGCTAAATTATGCCAAATTATTGAATCACTCCATCATTAACTTATGGGGAATTTCTATTATCAATCTTCGCACCTCGATGATGACGGGCGCTGATTATTTATTAAAATGGATTGAGGATAAAATTTTTTCCGCCGGTATTATTATTTTAATTTCCCCTTTGTTATTCATCATTGCGTTAGCGATCAAATTCACGAGCAAGGGTCCCATTTTATTTAAACAAAAACGACATGGCTGGGATGGTCGTATTTTCACGATGTATAAATTCCGCACGATGAAGTTACATCAAGAACAAATTGGACAAGTCACTCAAGCGACTAAACACGACTCCCGTTTAACGTCAATCGGCGCATTTTTACGTCGAACGAGTTTAGATGAACTCCCCCAATTTCTAAATGTGCTCAAAGGCGACATGTCGGTTGTCGGCCCGCGTCCACATGCTGTCGTACATAATGAGCAATATAAAGAGCTCATTTTGGGCTACATGCAGCGTCATCGTATGAAACCAGGCCTCACAGGCTGGGCGCAAGTCAATGGGTATCGTGGTGAAACAGACACACTCGATAAAATGGAAAAACGCGTCGAATATGATCTTTATTACATCGAAAACTGGTCGCTCTGGCTCGATATCAAAATTATTTTCATGACTCTATGGAAAGGATTTGTTAATCAGAACGCGTATTGAGTCAGAATCGAGAAATTAAAAACTGTAACTATTCAGTGCCTTCTAAGAAACGCTCAAATTTTGGATAAAAAGAAATCAACATGACTTTCCCACTTCCTTGTAATAAAATTGCACTGTTGAGAGATCATATCCATGATAAGAATCTGCCGATAAGGAAGAAAAAACATGCTCCATAAAAAACTATATTGGGAAAGAAGACAAAAACTAAAATCGCGGGTAGGATCAGGCATTATTTTATTATGTGGCAACGAAAGATCGCCCATTGAAATTTTTGCTCATACTTATTATTTTCGACAGGATAGCAGTTTCTTATATTATTCTGGTATAAATTCAGTTCCTTCACTCTTTCTACTCATTGACATTGATAATAATAAAGAAATATTGTTCGGAGATAATATTTCTTTGGAAGATCAAATTTGGACAGGCGCTATGCCGACTTTAGAAAGTTTAGCGGAAAATGTAGGAATCCATGATGTTCAACGTACGGCGCTATTAAGCAATTATTTAAATAAAGCGCTTAAAATAAAACGCGCTATACATTACTTGCCTGTGTGCCGCAGCGAACTCATGATAAAACTGAGTCTGCTATTAGGCATTCCACCCCATCAAATCAATGACAATGCTTCTAAAAACCTCATCTCTGCTGTCATCTCGCAGCGTGAAATAAAAAGCGCCGAAGAGGTCGTGGAAATTGAAAAAGCGCTCAATATTTCGGCTGACATTTACGATCTTCTTTTAAAAGAGATCAAGCCGGGCATATCCGAGCGAGAATTATTGGCGCAGTGCGAATCAATCGTCACTTCACGAGGACATATCGTCGCATTTCCTACGATTTTAACGAAAAAATGTAGTATTTTGCATAATTGGAACTCCGCGGCTAACAGTGAAATTCTGAAAGAGAACGATTTACTCTTAGTGGATTCTGGCGTGTTATCTCAAGCGGGATACGCTTCTGATATAACCCGCACTTATCCTGCGGGAAATCAATTTACGAATCAACAAAAAGATATTTACACGATTGTTCTGGATGGCCAATTAAAAGCGATTGATGAAATTAAGCCGGACGTTTTATATAAAGATATCCATCTCAAGGTGGCTGAAACCATGGCGAATGGCCTAAAAGATCTAGGGCTTATGAAAGGTGACATCAAACAGGCCGTAACAATGGGCGCGCATGCTTTATTTTTTCCTCACGGATTAGGACACATGTTAGGCATGGATGTACATGATCTAGAAATGTTAGGGGAAGATAATGTGGGTTATGATGCTGAAATAACAAGAAGCCAGCAATTTGGTCTTTCTTTTTTACGATTGGCAAAAAGATTGAAAGCGGGCTTTGTGCTCACGGCTGAACCAGGTATTTATTTTATTCCTGAATTAATTGATCAATGGCAAACAGCTGGGAAATATCGCGAATTTATTAATTATGACGAGGTTGAAAAATATCGGCATTTTGAAGGAATACGTATTGAGGACGATCTATTAGTCACGGAAACAGGTTGCAAAGTATTAGGAAAACCGATTCCAAAATCGATCACTGAAATTGAAAATAACAGGGGAATTTAGCTATGAAAACGAGCGTCAAACAACCTGCAGGTCTTAAAGTATTTTGTGGATCGATTCTTTTCGAACGTTATGGTTTTTATTTAGTGCAATCATTATTAATTTTGTATTTAGTCAAATTTTTCAGAATGGATGATAACATCGCCTACGGTATATCAGGATCTTTCATTGCATTGTCCTATATCACACCTTTGATCGGTGGCTTTATTGCTGATAAATATTGGGGGCTCAAGCGCTCGGTATTCATTGGATCCCTTATTGAATGCTTGGGTGTGATTTGTTTACTCTTGCCCTGGCAATTAATGATGCATTTGGGTTTGTCCATTCTCGCCGTAGGCGTAGGACTTTTAAAACCCAGCGCTTCAAGTCTGTTGGGCTATCTGTATAAAGAAAACGATCCGCATCAAGATGCCGGGTACACTATTTTTTATATGGCTTTTTGTATAGGAATAACCATCGCCGCCTCCATCGCAGGGTTTCTCGTTCGTTATTTAGGATGGAGCTTCGCTTTTCTAACAGCAATCGCTGCTTTTATCATGACTTATCTGATATTCTATTTCGGGATTATTCACTACCGATTACAAAATTTGGGTAAAAACACGAAAACAATGACCCAGTCGAGCCTTGTTCCTATTGCAATCACTTTATGCACTATTCTCCTCAGCTTTATTATATTAACGTCAGAATGGATCGCTATTGTTGTCTTTATCGCCGTCAGTATTTCCGTCATAGGGATTTTTATTTATTGCATCACGAAATCTGAGAAAAGATACAAAAACACCTTAGTGGCTTTTTTTATATTGTTAATTATATCCGTCTTTTTTTGGGCGATGTATATGCAACTATTTTTATCCATCCTATTATTTATCGAAAATGTCGTCGATAAATCATTGCTCGGCATCAATATACCCTCCTCTGCTTTTATTTCGATAGAAGCTTTTGGCATAGTCATTTTTGGATATCCGCTCGCAAAATTATGGTTATTTTTAGGTAAGACAAAATATAATCCTTCTATCCCGGCAAAATTTGGCATTAGCATGGTATTACTTTCTATTTCTTTCGCGATATTAGCGTCGAGCTTTTCGTTTAAAGAAACTTCCGCGCTCATCAACCCCCTATGGATTATTATTGCCTATTTAATTCTTTCTATCGCAGAATTGGCATTTTCTCCTATTGGGCTTTCTATGGTTAAAACATTAGTCCCTCCAGAGTTTAACGGCATGATGATGGGGATATTCCTATTAACGATTGGTTTAGGCGGGAAGATAGCCGGTACATTGGCGAAAATAGCCAAGGTACCTGCGGCAATGAGTCATAACATCAGTGCCATTGGAATAATTTATCATCATGCTTTTAGTGTTTATTTGCTCATTCTCCTCATTTGTACGCTGATCACTATACTGTTTATTCCTTACATACACAAAAAGATCAAGCAAGAGCTCCCATTGTCTTTGACGCAAGAATTGCTTCTCTAATTTGATGCGATGAAACAAATCGACAAAAATATGTTGCAACAAATACTCAAAGATCGTTTCGGATTTTCTGCTTTTCGAGATGGGCAATTTGAAGCAATTCAAACATTGCTCGAAAAGAATCGTCTCATTTGCATTCAGCCGACAGGGCACGGAAAATCACTACTTTATCAATTACCTTCTGTTTTACTACCCGGCATCACGTTGGTTATTTCGCCTCTACTCGCTTTGATGCGCGATCAGCTGTTACATCTAACTCAACGATTTAATATTACAGCCGCCAGTATTAATACCGATCAAACAGATGAAGAAAATCTTTGGGCGCGAGAAAGCGCTCGTGACGGAAAGATTAAAATTTTATTTGTTGCGCCAGAACAACTCGACAATTTAGATCGATTTAACTTTCTAATGTCTCTACCGATCACTTTGGTAGTTATTGATGAAGCACATTGTATTTCAACCTGGGGACATGATTTTCGCCCCAGTTATCGCCAAATCGTAAAATTGGTTCAACAACTGGAACACAAAAACTCAGATATAAAAATATTAGGTTTAACGGCGACTGCGAATCATCAAACAGAAGATGATATAAAATTACAATTATCAATCGATAAATCAATCGCGGTGCATCGCGCCACAATGGATCGACCTAATATTCAATTATCTTGTGTCCAACTCAATACGCTGGAAGAAAAATTAAAAGTGGTTGTTGACTTGATCTCACAATTAGAAGGTGATGGGTTAATTTATTGCGCTACGCGTGAAAATACTGAGCTAGTGGCTGAATTTTGTCGATTAAAAAATATCAATGCCATCGCCTATCATGCGGGTTTTGATCAAAACAAAAAACGCGAGCTGCAACATAACTTTATTCGAGGAAAATATAAAGTGATTGCGGCAACAAACGCGTTAGGCATGGGGATCGATAAATCTGATCTGCGATTTATTATTCATTTTGATGTGCCAGGGTCAATTACGGCATATTACCAAGAAATCGGCCGATGCGGCCGAGATGGGAAATTCGCAAATGCAGTTTTATTGTTCGACGAACAAGATAAAAAAATTCAACGGCATTTTATTGAATCTGCACAACCCACCGCAGACGATTTTGATTTAATTTTAAAAACCATTCGCGACACAGATGAGCCGACCACGCTGAATGCTATTAAACGCCTAACGGGGTTACATCCAACCCGCGTTCAAGTCGTCGTGGCTGAATTGGCTGAACAAAATTTTTTAGAAAAAAATCTCATCAGCGGCAAACAGATTTATCGGTTAACTGAAAATAAAACGCCGCCGAATTTAACTCGCTATAAAAATCAATACGCAGTGAAAATAAATGAACTGGATACGATGTTACGCTATGGATTACAGAGCACTGATTGTCGCATGAAAATGTTACGAGAAACATTAGGCGATGATTTCGCAAAAGCGTGCGGCCATTGCGACATTTGTTCCGGCAACTTGTTTTTTAAAATTGACCTAAGTGATATCAAACCGATTTCACATTGGCTCATAAAAAAAGTGCGGCGATTAAACCCATGCTTCAACATGCCATTTCAGAAGGTATTTCGATATTAGATGGGAAATTACACTCCCCCGCGTTTATTCATTTTATGCAAAATCGCACGAACAGCAATGACCCCATGTTGGGACTGAATGATGAAATAATGGCGCTTATTAAAACGCGTCTTAATGAACTAAAAAAATATAATATTAAATACGTTATCCCAATTCCATCGCTCACATGGGCATTTCGCGATAAAATTGCAAAGAAAATTGGCGCAAGTTTACAAGCAAAAACAATGTTAGATTTTTTGACCTGGCAAAATCTACCCGCTCACCGACAAGGTGAGTTATTAAATAACGATCAGCGAAAGCACAACGTTAATGAGAAAATGACCGGCGATCGAAATGAAAAACTTGTCGGCGATATCTTGCTGCTTGATGACTATACGGGTTCTGGCGCCACGCTCAAAGAAGCCGCACGCGTATTGCGAAAAGAGGCTGGATTTAAGGGGAAAATTATTCCGTTTACAATCGCCCTCATCAAATGGCGACTGGGAAAAAGAGGCATGATATAAAATCTCGATTTTTAGACTCCAAATGGTTTACTTAAACCCCAGTTCGGATTTTTACTGTTCGAGACGGAGGACTTGAAACGATTTAGATATTACTTGAAAAGAATCGATTGCTTTGATGCACGATCAACTATTGCATCTGACTCAGCGAGTTAACAAATATCGCAACGCGATTCGGCAATTTACAGAAATTATTTTGCACTAACAGGAACACGTCCATATTTTGGCGCTTTTTGAATTAACCTTATCATTGTTCTGTGCGATGAATTCGTAGGGGCGACCCTTGTGGTCGCCCAAAAATTGTGGGCATCTTTGAGACTGGGCACCCACAAGGGGTGCCCCTACATGCGGATTAAAAAATCATCCAAAATGTGAACATTTTTGTACCATCACGATCCGCGGTAAATAATTGCTCGAGTTTTAAGTTCTACCGTTTCCCACCTGTCAACGAAAAACTCTGACGATGAATAGGTAAAGCCCCATATTGCTGTATGGCGGCAATATGCTGTTTTGTCGGATAACCTTTATGCTTTGCAAAACCGTACTGCGGATATAATCGATCATAATCATCCATCTCTAAATCACGTTTAACTTTCGCGATAATCGAAGCAGCACTAATCGCCGGAATCAAACTATCACCTTTGATAATCGCTTTGGCTTCGCAAGGAAATGAAGGGCAATAATTGCCATCGACTAAAACATAATTCGGCTGAATCGATAAAGCAGCAACGGCACGTTGCATCGCGAGCAAACTGGCTCGTAAAATATTGATCTGATCTATTTCTTCGACTTCTGCGCGACCATACGAAAAACATAATTCTTTTTCTTGAATTTCTTGCGCTAAATACGTACGTTTTTTTAATGATAACAGTTTAGAATCTTTTAATCCGGCAATCGGTCGATCGGGATTCAAAATCACCGCGGCTGTCACGACAGGCCCAGCAAGTGGACCGCGCCCTACCTCATCGACACCGGCTGTTAATTCGTCAAGGATTGAAGAAATGAATCGTTTCTCGATAATTTCTTTATATTGAATACTCACAAAAGATCCTCTATTTTATCTCGCGCTCATAACTTCCGCCTGGATCCTGCGATCAAGCCGCGGGATGACGAAGAACTGGATTGCTTCGTCGCTCACGCTCCTCGCAATGACGGCAGGTAGTCTTCTTTCTCAATCCTCAATCCTATTCTGAACTGTCATCCTGACGCATCTCCCCAGCCGCGCATCCCTGCGCGTCGCTCGGCGGGAAAATGCTTCGCATTTTCTTTATCCCGCCTCGCCCTCAATCCTCAACCTCGTATCAACGCCAAAACCGCCTGCACAGCTTGTTCGCTCGCATTACATCGTAGCAGTCGATGCAACGCTAAAAATTTTTGTTTTAATGCGTCTGTCTTTTCAACATTCGTCAAATAATCCAATAAAATCGGCGCCATACGTTCAGCTGTCACTTCTTGTTGCAGCAATTCAGGCACCCACTTTTCTCCTGCAATTAAATTTGGTAAAGAAAAATATTTAATATGCACAAGCAGTCGCGCTAAGAAATAACTCAACGGTGCAACTCGATAAGCAACCACCATCGGACACTGGCATAACATTGCTTCCAAAGAAGCTGTGCCGGAAGCCAATAAAACAGCATCCGCTGCCGTCATGATTTCACGAGAGTTTCCCTGGTAAATTCGAATTGACAATTTTGGTGCTACGCGACTCAGTAAAATTCTAAATTGTTTTTCTCGTTGCTCATTCGCCATCACGGTGACAATTTGTAATTGTGGCATCTGTTGTAAACACACTTGTGCCGTTTGCAAAAATGGTGGTACCAATCGCTCTAATTCCATTTCACGACTACCCGGTAAAATAGCTAACACTTTAGCTTGAAGAGCCAATCCTAATTTTTTCCTCATCGCTATACGGTCAACTTGCAAAGAAATCTCATCCGCTAAAGGGTGTCCCACAAATTTTACAGAGAGGTTATATTGTTCATAAAAAGTTTTTTCAAAAGGAAACAAGACAAGCATTAGATCAACCGCTTTTTTGATCGTTCGAATGCGCCCTCGTCGCCACGCCCAAACAGAAGGACTGACATAATGCACAGTTTTTATCCCTTGTCGTTTTAACTTTTTTTCCAATGTTAAATTAAAATCTGGCGCGTCTATTCCAATAAAGACATCCGGGGGATTTTGAATGAAGTGCTGATATATATTTTTTCGGATCGATAAAATCTCAGGCAATCGTTTTAAGGGCTCAATTAATCCCATCACCGATAAACGCTCGGTAGGATACAACGCCAAGCAACCCGCTGCCACCATGCGCGGCCCGGCAATACCTTCGATCTGCGCATCGGGATACAGCTCTCTAAGCGACTGAATAAATGACGAGCCTAAAATATCACCGGAATCTTCGCCCGCAACGATACCAATTTTAAGCGGTGCTTGTATTTTATCGACAAATACCATGTTTAGCTGTTTTGAGTATATCAATAAAAAATTGAATTTCTGGACATTCCGCAACGAGTGGTTCGAGATGCGTCACCGCTTCTTCGGCTGTATACCCTTGTCGATAAGCAATGCGATAGGCTTGTTTTAAATAACTACGAAATGCGGGACTAAAGCCTCGTCGTTTTAATCCTTCCACATTTAAACCAAAAGGTTTTGCAAAGGCGCCCGAAACGCGCGTAAAAGGTAACACATCTTTTTCCACGAGTGCGCCAGAAGCAATAAAACTATGAATACCGAGATGACAAAACTGATAAATCGCAGAAAATCCGCCCAAAATCACATAATCATCCACAGTCACGTGTCCAGCAAGCGTAGCATTATTGGCGAAAATGGTCTGATTACCGATAGTGCAATCATGCGCAATATGAACATACGCCATCAATAAATTGTGGTCGCCGATTTTAGTGATCCCTTTATCCTGCGCGGTTCCACGATTGATCGTACAGCATTCTCGAATCACGTTGTAATCGCCAATCTCCAGCCACGTATCTTCGCCTTGATATTTTTTATCCTGAGGATCTTCTCCAACAGAAGCAAATTGATAAATTTTATTATGTGCGCCGATTTTCGTTCGGCCTCGAATAACCGCATGAGGACCAACCCATGTTCCAGATCCAATTTCCACATTTTCACCGATCAATGAAAAAGGACCAATGGTCACACCTCCAGCGATTTTTGCAGAAGGATGAATCGCGGCTCTTGGATCTATTAAGGATTGAGGGATTGAATCGTTTCCCGATAAGTTTTTATTATTCATGGCTACTAAAATCTCTTATAAAAATTAATCCTCAGCGTAACCATTCAATACCCAGAAAAACATTCTTGTATCATCATGATCACGATGAATGGTTATCCATTATTCGTTAGTACGGATACTCATCAAATCGGCTGAGCAGGCCACATCCCCTTCCACGCTCGCAACACCATGTGCTTTCAAAATTAATTTTCTTGCTTTGGTGATTTCAACTTCTAAACGCAATTGATCTCCGGGTCGAACAACGCGTTTGAATCGTGCATTATCAATCCCTGCAAAATAATAGAGCGGGCTTTGAGAAGGATCTTCTTGACTGCCAACAAAGGCTAAAATCACCGAGGCTTGCGCTAAGGCTTCTAGCATCAACACACCCGGCATCACCGGTTCGGAAGGAAAGTGTCCGACAAAAAATGGCTCATTAATAGTGATATTTTTTATCGCAACAATGGATTTTCCGGGGTCTAATTCCAATACGCGATCGACTAATAAAAAAGGGGGTCGATGCGGCATATATTTAAATATATCTCGGGTTTCCATTATGAAAGGTTTACTTGTCATGAGCTTTTTCTCCTATTCCTTTTTCATTGATTTTTTTTTCCAGCGCAATCAATCGTCGCATATATTCATCTAAGCTGCGAAAGCGCGCCATATTCTTTTTCCAATCTGCATATTCTAATTGTCCAATACCCGACGCGTAAACTTTATCAGGTATTTTAAGAGAATTCATCACTGTCGTTTCTGCGCATAGCGTCACTCGATCAGCAATTTCAACATGACCCGCAATACCGACTCGAGCTCCCAACAGACAGTTCTTACCAATTTTTGTGCTGCCAGCAAGACCTGAGCAGCCTGCCACGATAGTATTCTCGCCGATTTGACAATTATGTCCCACTTGAATTTGATTATCTAATTTAACGCCTCGACTTAAAATCGTATCCTCTAAAGCACCCCGATCGATAGTCGTTGACGCGCCAATTTCCACCTCATCTTCGATAATAACTGTCCCAAGTTGAGGAATTTTATGCCATTGCCCTTCATGAGGCGCAAAACCAAATCCATCAGCTCCGATCACTGCACCACTATGAACGATGACGCGATGACCAATCTGTACGCCATAATAAATCGTTACATTTGCCCAGATTAAGCAATCATCTCCTATGCGAGCATCCTGCCCAATCACACTTCCGGCTCTAATTTGCGTTCTTTTACCAATAACAACACGATCTTCTAGTGTGACATGCGCGCCAATTGACGCAGTTTCATCAATCTGACAATTTTCCCCAATGACTGCCGTGGGGTGAATACCCGCGGCTGCTGTAATTTTTGGCGCAAAAACATGTGCGATTGTCGCATAGGCAAAATAGGGGCTATTTACAACCAATGCATCACAAGGACAATGTATGCGATCAGCGGCCGATAAGATCACAGCCGAAGCTTTCGTTGATCCTAAATAAGATCGATATTTAGGATTATCAAGAAAACTGATATCCCCTGCTTTTGCCGCTTGCAAATTGGAAATACCTGTAATCAAACGCGCAGAATCTCCTTCGACCTGCGCGTTAATAATTTTCGCTATTTCTCCTAGCGTCATTGGCTTCATATGTATACCCTTCGTCTTTTGGTTTTCGGCTTTGTGGCGAGAACGTTCGCAACAATCGCGTATTATTTAATACACTGCTGTTACTCTCCCCTCGCCGCCTCACCGAAAAACCTACACACTCAGGCCTATCGGCGTTAACTCTGAAAACCTATTCGCGAGGAGTATAACTCTATTTATGATAATGCGTAATTACCCACAATGATCTTGATGATACAAGAACGTTCAGGTTCTGGATGATTTTTGACGAAAAATCGATGAAAAAGCGCCAAAAGATGAACGTTCCTCCGAGTATGCTGAGTAGTTACGAAAACGCTTTCTGAACTTCAGCAGTCATATCTAGCCCATCAGCTGAATAAACAACTGCGCTCTTATCGATAACCAATGTTATATTCTTCTTCTCAGAAACCCCTTTTACAATCGTGGTAATTTGAGCTAAAAGATCTTGCATCTCTTTTTGTTGAGCATTCATCACATTTTGCTGAAAAACCTGTGATTTTTGAGTCAGATCTTGTTGAATTTTATCGATTTGAGCTTGCAAATCAGCTTTATCTTTCGCTTGCATCACGGCCCCATCACGATTCAACTTATCCATCAACTGTTGTAAATGATCTTGTGAAGATTTCAATTCATTTTGTTGCGGCGAAAATTCTTTTCGTAATTTCTCGCTGGCTGCATTCACTTTGGGAGACTGCTGTAAAATTTGTTGAACATCAACAATTCCAATATTAGCCGTTGGGGCAGCACCATAAGTGACACCACAAAATAACGCACTGGCTAAACCCATAGAAATCAATAATTTTCTCATCTGACATTCCTCTCTTTTATTACCGATTAAACGCTCATTTTAACGTAACTATTCAACCGCTCGCAGAGTACCCGCTCAAAAATCCCACTCACAAGCCGTATAGTTACCCCATTCTGATCATTACATAGAGCTCCCAATATTAAATTGGAAATATTCTGATTGATCTGAATTTCTTTCTCGAATAGGCGTCGCCAAACTAAAGTTTAATAAGGCGATTGGACTCCGCCAATCTATTTCAACACCTGTTGAATATCTCAGCTCATTCAATTTTATACCATCCTGATGATTTTCTTTCGGTGTACTAAATACATCTCCTTCATCTAGGAAAATGCTGGTTCTTAGTGTATCGCCAAACGGATTGGGGAAAATCAATGCCTGCGTGCCCACCATTTTAATATTACCCCCCAAGGGGTTGTTGTTGGAATCCAATGGCCCAATCGTATTGCCTTCATACCCTCTAACAGACCCAATACCGCCCGCAAAATAATTTTTAAAGAAGGGTAATTTCCCACCGTAAGTACCATATCCATTCGCGTAGCCGAGATCGAGTTTGATATTACCGATGAAATCATGATAGAGCGGATGATAAAAATTAACGGTGTCTTCCAAAGTGTAGTATTCCAGTGTTTGCCCTCCAGCGGGCGCAGAAGCCATCACATTGAGCGTCTGCAAAACACCTTGTGTTGGGAATAAATAACGATCTAATCCTTGATAAGTCCATCCCCCATTTAAATCAAATTCGTTAAAGTTGCGATGATGCCGATCCACAAAATGGAGCAATTCAGTTGAAGCATTATTACCTAGTTTTAAAATAGTATTTTCATAACCATAGCCAAACTGTAACGAATTGTTCAAAGAAACCGGCCAATTATATCCTACCGATAAACCATAATCGTTGGTGACATAATTGGCGACATTCGCTTCTTCCAAATTAGAATGCGTTGTATAAGCGCTAATTGTTCGCCCCATACCGGAGGCAGTATAGTAAGGATTGTAGTAGTTAACGCTTAACTCCGTGGAAGGACGGCTGTACATAAAGTTCAAATTCAATGAATTACCGGTACCAAACAAATTACGTTGTTGAACACTGGCGTTAAACATTAACTTATTTAAAACTGAATAACCCACCCCCCCCTGCAACTCGGCTGAAGGAGATTCTGCTACTTTGTAATTGACGTCCACCTGATCCCGAGAACCCGGTACAGGCTGCGTGGTGACATTCGCCTGAGAAATATAGGGGAGCAACAATAAAGAGCGCTTTGAATCTTCCAGTTTTTGAGTGGATAACACGCCTCCTTCGACTTGCTGTACTTCTCGACGTAATACTTCATCATTGGTTCGATAGTTTTCAGAAAAAGTAATATGTCGAACATAAATTCGGGCGCCGGGCGTAATATTAAAATTTAAAAATACAGTATGATGAAGATCATCAATACGAGGAATAGCCTCAACGTCTGCATTAGAATATCCTTTATTTCCGAGCAATTGGGAAATTCGTTTGCTGGCTTCTAAGATATCTTGTCGAGAAAAAACCTGACCTTTTTTCAATAGAACGGCTTGACTCAATTGGTCTTTCGTTAAAATAGAATGTCCTGTAAAGGTATAACCAGAGAGGGTATATTGTCCGCCTTCCGTTATTCGAATGGTGATATACACTTGCTTTCGGTCGGGAGAAATAGAAACCTGAGAAGTTTCAATATTAAATTTAATGTAGCCCCGATTCATGTAATAGGATCGTAATGCTTCCAGATCAGCCACCAGTTTTTCTCGCGAATATTGATCATTATGCGAATAGAATGTTAATAATCCAGCAGGGGTTAATTTAAACTGATTCAACAATTCTGTTTCGCTAAATGCATTGTTTCCAATAATTTTAATTTGCTTGATTTTTGCTGCTTGCCCTTCAGAAATAGTGACTACAACAAAAACACGGTGACCCGGTTGTGAGGTCGTTTTAATATCGACTCCAGCATTATATTTTCCGAGTGAAAAATACTCGCCTTCAAGAGAATCCTTGACTTGCTCTAAAACAGCGGGATTAAAGACATCGCCTTCATAAAAATGGAGTTTTTTTAAGGCGTCGATGAATTGTTTGGTTGAAATTGCGCTGTTTCCAGTAATCGTTACCTGGCCAATAATCGGTCGCTGCACAACCGATACAATCAACGTCGTACCATCGTGTGATAACTGAACATCATCGAAAAAATTCGTTTTATACAAGGCTGAAATAATCTCTCGGCTTTGCTGCATATTAAATTGCTGACCCGCCTTAACGGGGATATAGCTTAAAACCGTTTCTTGAGACAACCCTTGAAGACCATCGACACGAATATGGTTGATAACAAAATCACCTGGCACGGCGTATAAAATGCCGCAGAAAAAAATCGCCAGAACAAAAAGGAGTGTTTTTTTTATGATCATGGAATTGTTCATTCTGTCCCACAAGCCCGTTTTAAATTTTCGGTATTATATACTCGTCGCATAAACACCTCCATATGATTCGCGACGAGTATATGCGAAAATTAAGTATAAAAACAGTGTTTTTAGCCAACACTAAAATGTAACCCCAACCAAAAACAGCCGCCTAAAAAAACGGGGGCGGCGGCCATCAAACTGTCAAGGCGATCCAATAATCCACCATGACCAGGGAAAATAATACCGCTGTCTTTCAATCCCGCTTGACGTTTCAATTGACTTTCAAACAAATCACCCACCACAGAAAATAAAGCCGTCAAGAAAGATAACAACAAAATATGCGGCCATTGGAACAGCGGTATCTTAAAAAAAATAGCACCAAACAAACCAATTAATAACGCACATAAAACACCTCCATACAAACCTTCCCATGTTTTCTTGGGGCTAATATGCGGGGCTAATCGATGTTTACCTAACCCTCTCCCTATAAAATAAGCGCCCGTGTCTGAAATCCAAATGAGACATAATAAAAACAAAATTACGGCTATGCCGTTTTGTGCTAATCGAATTACATTCAGGGCTAGCCAAGCCGGTGCTAACGTCAATATCCCCATGAACGCTTTGCACCAAAACCGATTTAACCTACTATGATGATATCGTTCCTCGCCCACCAAATTGATCAACACCATAATCCAAAAGATAGCTGCCACAATCAATATCCCGGCTACATGAAGATGGGTTATACCGTAAAAAGAAATGGCAATGCCGATGACATATAAAATTCGATAGAGATAGGTGGTAATTTTTATGAGCCGACTCCATTCCCACGCCGCATATAAAAATAAAATTGTCGTCACCGCTATAAATGCTTTCGCGGGCAAATAAAATAGAAGTAAAAGCGTAATCGCTAGTAAAATAATACCTGTTATGAGTCGGTGCTTAAGCATATAACATGATTCTCTTTTATAACTATTCAGTGCTTTTTAAGGCGTGTGTGCGCTGCGCGATGGCTTTTAAAATATTCTCAATCCTCTTCCGCTTTTCCAAACCGTCGCTTGCGATTCGCATAATTTTTCAACGCATCAAAAAACGCTTGTTCATTAAAATCTGGCCACAAAATATCGGTAAAATATAATTCCGTATAGGCCAATTGCCAGAGAAAAAAATTACTGATGCGAATTTCACCGCTCGTGCGAATAAATAAATCGGGGGCCGGTAAATCAGCTAAGGAGAGATAACGGGTAAATATCGTTTCATCAATAGCGTCTGGCTTTAACATCCCTGCCTCGACTTCACGCGCTAATGATTGTGCCGCTTGAACAATATCCCATCGTCCGCCATAATTCGCAGCGAACACAAAATTAAGCCCCGTATGATGGCGAGAGTTTTCTTCCGCATCAACCATGTATTTCTGTAAAGTCCGACTAAATCGTGTTCGATCTCCAATCACCCGAAAAACAACATTACGCTTTGCCAATTTGGGCATCTGTTCTTTTAGCCCTTTTAAAAATAACTTCATCAGAGCATCTACTTCGGATTCTGGTCTCAGCCAATTTTCACTACTAAAAGCAAATACGCTTAACACCTCAATCCCGACGGCTTGCGCAATATCTATTATTTTCTCGACGACTTTAGCGCCGGCACGATGGCCTGCAGCTCTCGACTTACCCTGTTGCGATGCCCAACGACCATTGCCGTCCATGATGATTGCGACATGGCGTGGAATTTTATCCAGCGCAGCAATAGATTCTGATAATGAAAAGGCTGGTTGATTTTTTTTCAAGATAATTTTCTCGCATCATTGACAGAGGCTAATCTTTTAAAACGTTTAGACTTCCATTAATTCACGCTCTTTTGCAGACAATAATTTTTCCGCTTCCTGAATATATTTGTCTGTCAATTTTTGAATTTGTTCTTCCACGCGACGCTCATCATCTTCCGAAATTTTCTTTTCTTTTAATAGTTCTTTCACTTTTGCATTAGCGTCTCGCCGAATATTGCGAATAGACACGCGCGTATTTTCGGTTTCGGTTTTAACAATTTTAGTCAATTCTTTGCGTCGTTCTTCGTTAAGGGGTGGCATTGGAACTCGAATCACATCGCCCATTGAAACAGGATTAAGCCCTAAATCTGCCTGTAAAATAGCTTTTTCAATGCTGGGAATCATTTTTTTATCCCAAGGACTGATGACCAAAGATCGTGCATCAGCGGCCGATACGCTAGCAACTTGATTCATGGGCATTTCAGAGCCATAACAAGACACTTTAATATGGTCTAACAAGCTAGGATGTGCTCGCCCTGTTCGAATTTTAGTAAGTTCTGATTTAAGCGCCTCAATACTTTTTTGCATATGCGCTTCCGCTGTTTTTCGAATAGTATCGATCATCGTTTTCTCCCTCTGTTGTTAATCCGTCATTAAAGTACCTTCATCAGATCCCAAAATAATTCTTTTCAAAATCTCGGGAGATGTCATATCAAACACACGAACCGGCATTTGATGCGCCTGGCATAAGTAAATCGCGGTTAAATCCATAATACCTAATCGTTTATCTAACACTTCTTGATACGTTAATCGATGATATCGTTTAGCCGTTTTGTCTTTTTTTGGGTCTGCGGAATAAATACCATCTACCTTGGTGGCTTTTAAAATGATATCTGCTTTAATTTCAATGCCTCTTAAACTCGCTGCTGAGTCCGTCGAAAATAAAGGATTTCCCGTCCCACCCGCAAAAATCACAATGCGTTTGTTGTCGAGATGTTGAACGGCATGAAAACGATCGTAATGTTCGGCGATCGCGGGAACATCAATCGCGGACATCAACACCGCAGGAATTTTTTGTTTCGAAAAAATTTCTCGTAACACAAGACCATTCATCACGGTCGCCATCATGCCCATGTGATCACAAGTAACGCGATCAATCCCTGTTTTTGTGAGCGTCTCGCCTCTTAAAAAATTACCACCGCCTATCACAATACCTACTTCAACATCGAGCGCAAGAATGTCTGCAACCGGCCGAATCAATGAAGATAGTGCCGCTAATTCTACACCTGATGCCCCTTCACCCGACAAAGCCTCACCACTGATTTTTAATAAGATGCGTTTAAATACTGGCTTTTGCTTTGTGGTCATAAAACTTTTTCTCATTTATTAAAATAATCGACACATTCTAACAACAAAAGGAATCGCGGCAACAGTCCTTTTTTATGAGCGCTTAAGGAAAAGAGGATCTATGTTCAACTTCAATTTCGCTCAACAAAGTGGATCATTTTTGTGCTTCGATTCGTCATTGCAAGGAACAGCCCGGCCAAAGCGCCGTCATTGCGAGGTAATCTGTCTTCCTCAATCCTCTTTTACGTCGACTGTTTAACCTGTGCCATCACTTCCGTCGCAAAATCAGCTTTTGCCTTATCAATCCCTTCCCCTAATTCAAAACGAACAAAAGTATCGACTATTGCTTGCTCTTTCTTTAATAGCTCGCCCACTGTTACGGTCGGATCTTTAACAAATGGCTGTCCTAATAAACTCACTTCATTCAAAAATTTAGACAAACGCCCCTCGACCATTTTATCGATAATATTGGCCGGTTTTCCGCTCTCCAAAGCCTGTGCGCGATAAATTTCTTTTTCTTTTGTAATAACTTGAAAATCTACTTGATCAGGCGAGACAACCAGCGGTTTTGATGCAGCAATATGCATCGCAATATCCTTCGCTAAACCACTTTCCTCTTTCGATAAAGCCACTAAAACGCCGATTTTATTGCCATGCGTATAAGCGCCAATTTGACCCGTCGTCTGCACTAAGGCAATTCTGCGCACGTGAACATTTTCACCTATTTTGACAATCAAATCCTGCCGAACTTGTTCGACTGTTTTATCGCCACATGAAATATTCGCTAATTTTTGAACCTCATCAATGCGATGCGTTAATGCAAGATCTGCAACCCATTCGGCAAAAGACTGGAAGTTCGCATCGCGGGCTACAAAATCCGTTTCGCAATTCACTTCCAACATAACGGCAAATTTTCCTTGAGCAGCCGTTTTAATTTTAATCATTCCTTCCGCGGCGACGCGGTCTGCTTTTTTAGCGGCTTTTGCAATACCTTTTTTGCGCAAAATGTCTGTCGCAATAGTTAAATCACCCGCGGCTTCTTCTAGCGCCCTTTTACAGTCCATCATGCCACAATCGGTCATTTTGCGTAATTCGGCGACTTGCGCTGCTGTAATTGACATAAACAAAATACTCCTTCAATCAGCTCAACAAATAAACCAATACACGTTTCGCAATAAGCAAAACTTGTATCGATCCGTGCAAGAAATGTTCGCAACTATTCAGCGCTTTCTAAGGAACGTTCCTATTTTGGCGCTTTTTGACGAAAAATCATCCAAAATCTGAACGTTCTTGTATCGTCACGATCGCGATGAATAATGACAAATTTTCTTTCTCAAAGAATGTGACTCCGTTATTTACTCTTCCGAACTTTGGGATTCGCGGTTTTCTTCTGGTTCAAGTTGTGAAAACGCTCGCTCTGATACTTCGACAAATTCGTCCGAAGTATTCGTATCCGTCGATACAAAGCCGCCGCTGGCTTTCCCGTCCAAAATACATTTAACTGCGAGGTCCAGGTATAACCGAATCGCTCGAGCAGCATCATCATTGCCAGGAATCAAATAATCAACCCAGGTAGGATCGTTATTGGTATCTACGACGCCAACAACGGGAATACGAAGTTTTTTCGCTTCTTGTATCGCGATTTTTTCATGCCCAATATCAATAATAAAAAGCACATCGGGCAAACCACCCATTTTTTTAATACCGCCTAAACTTTTCTCTAACTTCTCTTTTTCTCGAGTTAAATTTAAAATTTCTTTCTTCGTCAAGCTACCGAAAGCATTTTTTTCAAACTGGCTTTCTAACTCTTTTAATCGGCGAATGGAATGTCGAACCGTTTTATAATTAGTGAGCATACCGCCCAACCAGCGATCTTGCACATAAAACATTCCACAGCTTTCAGCCGCTTCTTTAAGCGGTTCGCTGGCAGCCGTTTTTGTCCCAACAAATAAAATTTTACCTTTACGTGCCGCAACACTCCCTAAAAAGCTCATCGCTTCTTCTAATAAAGGCAGTGTTTTTTCAAGGTTAATAATATGAATCCGATCGCGCGTACCATAAATATAAGGCGCCATTTTCGGATTCCAATATCGGGCCTGATGACCATAATGAACGCCTGCTGCAAGCAGTTCTTTCATCGTAACAAGTGACATACTTTTCTCCTACCATTGGGTTTTACCTCCTTATACCCCATGATTCAATCTATACTTTTTTTATAGACACCCGAATCCTGTGACGGTATAAGTGCGGGCATGATTATCATTTTTATTGAGGTTTGCGAAAGAAATTTTAAGTTCTCTATCAAACCAAACACAAAATGAAATAAAATCTCGCAAAACGCGAGAGGTGCTTTGTATCACAATTTTTTTTAATCAACAAGGAAATTGAATGAACATTCCCATAAAAACGCCAGAAGAAATTAGCAAAATGCGCATCGTAGGACGCCTAGCAGCGGAAGTCCTTGAAATGATCGAACCTCATGTTAAAGCCGGTATAACAACAGAAGAACTCGATCAATTATGTCATCATTATATCGTCAACCACCAAAACGCCATCCCGGCCCCTCTGAATTACAAAGGTTACCCCAAAAGCATTTGCACCTCCATCAATCATCAAATTTGTCATGGCATTCCCAGCGCTCGCCAATTAAAAAATGGTGACATCATTAACCTCGATATCACCGTCGTCAAGGATGGCTATTATGGCGATACCAGTAAAATGTTCTTAGTCGGAAAACCATCCATTTTAGCCGAACGACTGGCACATATTACTTACCAATGCTTATTAGCCGCTATGCTAAAAGTAAAAGTCGGTGCTTTCACAGGCGATCTGGGCGCTGCAATTCAAGCGCTCGCCGAAACCAATCGATTTTCTGTTGTGCGAGAATATTGCGGACATGGAATCGGCAAGCACTTTCATGAACCTCCTAACATTCTACATTATGGCATTGCCGGAACCGGCCATCGTCTACAAGCCGGCATGATCTTCACCATTGAGCCGATGATCAACGCAGGCAAAAAAGACATCAAACTATTGCCAGATGGCTGGACGGCCGTCACAAAAGATCACAGTTTATCAGCACAATGGGAACATACATTGCTTGTAACAGAAACAGGTTGCGAAGTGCTCACCCTTCGACATGAGGAAATTGAACTCGCAAAAAAATATCATTTCGACTCTGTTTTATTACATGCCTAAATTAAGGCTATATAACAATCCTGTTAAACATAGAACAAAAAGGGTTGTTTTTAGTAGCACAAAAAATATCTAAAAACGCTCAAAAAATACTAGATTTCCAAAAAAAATTTCGATATCCTGCTCGTTATCCGTTCAATGATTGGATGGATAATGTAAATTTTAAGGTTAAATAAAAGAGGACTCTTTGATATGAGAAAGATTATTTTAGCAACAGCCTTGTTAGCAAGCGGATCTGTGTTTGCGGCTGGTATGCCTATGTCAACCATGCAACCTGTTGCAACTCCATCTATCGTGGGGTGGTATATTGGTGCTGGTGTTATTGACCCAGGTATGTGGAATCAGAAAAACTTTGCGAGTATTCATGGAACATCTGGTTCTTGGAAACAAGATAACTTCCCATTCGGCGCGACAGCGTTTGCGGGTTATCGTCTGTCCCAATATTTCGGTGCAGAATTAAATTATTCTTGGTTACGCGCATTGAAATACAGAAACCAGAACAATCACACACAATCTTATGAATACAGCCAAAATAACGCCGTGTTCGCTGATGGCTATGCTTATTATCCATTTCTGGATAACTTTGAAGTCTACGCCAAAGGCGGTCCAGGTTATGTTCATGGCGTTGGTAAGCCAAAGAACTTGTCCGACAACTCACAAGACACCAATAACACGATGGGTGTTGATGTCGGTGCTGGTATCGGTTGGCATTACAATAGCTTCGGTCTTCGCGCTGGTTACACGCGTTATATTATCCATACGCCAGTATCTAGCCCAGATATCGATATCGCTAACAAACTTGAATTATCAGCCTTATATTATTTCGGCTAATATTCAACTTAAAAAAAACACCGGCTTTGGCCGGTGTTTTTTTTTATACCGAAAACAGTCATGATAAAAATTTTATTTCTCATCCTTCTAACATTATTTTTGATATTACAATATACTTTATGGCTTGGTAATGGTGGCGTTATAACAGCATGGAATCTCAAGCACCGCATCGCCAAACAAGCACAAACTAATGAGCAATTTTATAAACGCAATCTCAAGCTCACGGATCAAATCAAACAACTTAAAACGGGGAAAAATATCGCAGAAACTCTAGCAAGAGAACGCATGGGCCTCATCAAAGCTGATGAAACTTATTACCAAATTACCAACACCCCATTAAAAGAAGAGATCGACCATGAAACTCCTACTCAGCAATGACGATGGTTATCAAGCCGTCGGCATTAAATTGCTAGAAAAAACCCTCAGTGAATTTGCTGAGGTCATCGTTGTCGCACCTGATCGCAATCGCAGCGGCGCTAGCAACTCATTAACGCTGGATAATCCTCTACGTTTATCTCAAATCCAGTCTCATATTTATACTGTCAATGGGACACCTACTGATTGCGTCCATTTGGCCGTCACTGGTTTATTAGACAAATTACCCGATATGGTTATTTCTGGTATTAATCACGGGCAAAACATGGGCGATGATGTTTTGTACTCTGGCACGGTGGCTGCTGCCATTGAAGGACGATATTTAGGTTTACCTTCGATCGCTATTTCCTTAGCTGAAAAATCGATTCATTATGAAACAGCCGCACATGTCGCCAAGGAACTCGTATTAAAAGTCAAACAAGGGCATTTACCCTCTAATACCATTCTCAACGTCAACGTCCCCGATGTCCCCTTATGCGAATTAGGGAAATATGAAATCACCCGACTGGGAAAACGCCATCGCGCGCAAGAATCGATTAAGCAAATTGATCCTCGAGGTCGACCTCTCTATTGGATTGGATTGCCAGGAGAAGAAGCCGATGCTGGCATCGGCACTGATTTTTATGCCATCCATCGCGGCAATGTTTCTATTACACCGATTGAATTGGATTGGACCAATTATAAGGCATTTGATCATGTTACCCCCTGGGTTCAAGAGTTGAATGAAGCACTCTCACAAGAAAAATAAGACCTATCTTCTCTCTCATCGGTTAGGACACTGCGTCTGCCTGATCTATCTATTATTTTCCTTATGTGGTTGTATGGCCTATCACGCCCAAGCACCCGTCCGAGATATTGATACCTATAAAATTGGTAACGCACTTTTTTGCCGAGTACAGACAGGAGATACCGTTTATGCTGTCGCTTGGCGATATGAATTAGATTATCGAACGCTTATTCAATTAAATCAGCTTGAGCCACCTTATATTTTACGAGCGGGTCAAAGTCTACGGCTCAATGGTAAAATCCCCCCTACCGCTCAAACCGCTGAGCTAATTCCAGCAGCACCCAAATCCATTCAAAAAAAACAGGTTACATTGTCAAATAAAACCCTTTCTTGGCAATGGCCAGCGCGAGGAAAAATCACCCAATCTTTTTCCTCGCGCAATAAAGGAATTAATTTCAGCAATGCTTACCAATCTCCAATTTATGCCACAGCTGATGGAGAAGTGGTATATGCAGGAGATGGCTTAAAACGATATGGCCACTTAGTCATCATCAAACATAATGATAATTATCTTTCTGCCTATGCTTTCAATGATCAATTATTCGTACAAGAAGGCGAAGAAGTTAAAGCGGGGCAACGTATTGCAGCAATGGGGAAAACGCCAACAGGAAAAGTCCAACTTCATTTTGAAATTCGAAAAAATGGCAAGCCGATCAATCCGTTGACTTTATTACATGAATAATTACAATTATTCATCGAGATCATGACGCGATACAAGAATGTTCAGATTTTGGATGAGCATTCCTTAGAAAGCACTGAATAGTTACCAATAATTTTTTTTGCTTTTTCAAAACTCAACGGTTTTTCTAAAACCTGCTGAACCCCTACTGTTTGACTGCGTTTCATTTCTTCCTCTGATACATAAGCGCTTAAAGCAATCAAATACGATGATCGCTGTTGCGCTCGCAATGTTACGACAATTTGGTCTGCCAAACGATAACCATCGATATCGGGTAATCCTAAATCAATAAAAATAATCGGGAAAGATTGTTGCTGAATGATAGCGAGCGCGGTCGCACCATCCCTTGCTGAGAGAACCTGACAGCCCAATGACTCCAGTATTTTTATCGCTATTTTTTGGGCAATCAGATCATCTTCAACAAGCAAAATATTCACGACATCCCCCCACCTCTTTCAAGCCGGAATTTGAATACGCCAAGTTGTCCCCTTCCTGTATTGGCTAATACAATCAATTTTTCCCTGCAAATCATCAACCAACTGCTTCACCATATTCAAGCCAAACCCAATATCAGCATCATTCGACAAACAAGCCGTTTTCCCTTCTAAAAGCATCTGAACATGATGGCGAACACGAACACCCATCCCTCGACCATTATCCCGAATCATAAAAACAACTCCGCCTGTTTTTAATTTTTTGATTTGCAAGCAAATACAACCGCCCGATTGAGTAAATTTAACAGCGTTATCCAATAAGTTAGCGAGTACAACATTCAATCGATAGCGATCCCCTATGATGCGATCAGGCATGTTTTTACTATAAGACACTTTCAGCGTTAATTTTTTCGAGCGCATGGTCGCCGTTTCAAGTTTTACAACATTCTGAATCAAATCCTTCAGCACAAATTCCTGTCTAACCAAGTTCGGCATTAACTTTCTCGGCATTTCACTAACACAAACTCGACTTTCGTGTTGGCAATAATCTAGCAGCGTCTGAACAGAGCATAAAATATCCGTCAAATAACTGCGTTTTTCAGATTCTTTTTCTTCATGCAATAGCAATTCCGTTAATCCCTGTATACCCGTCAAAGGGGTGCGAATATCGTGCATCACTTGACGAATCAAATCAATATCCGTATCCCCTGCTTTTGTTTTTTGATTACTCATAGTAGTCTCGTATTTTAATGACTCATAGAAACGTGCACATTGTGCAGTATAATGCTTGTAATAAATAAAATATACTGGACTATTGCACGATATTTCGCGCTTTGTTAGGGCACGCAGCAAGTTGCGTAAAAACATCTAACAAAGCGCGAAATTCGTGTAATACAAGAATACTCAAGTTTTGAATGAGCATGCCTATGAACATGCAGAGTAGTTACTTAATAAAAATGGCTCTATGTTGTTTTGAGTGGGTAAGGGCGTCATCCCGCGGTCAAGCCGCGGGATGACGTTCGTGATTTTACTGGAATCCAAGACACAATGAGGGGCGCAGAATGATTTATTTTGTTACCCACTCAAAACAACATAGAGCCATTAAAATGCAACCATTTACTGCGAGCATGATGATACAAGAACGTTCAGATTTTTCGTCAAAAAGCACCAAAATATGGACGTTCCTTAAAAAGAACTGAATAGTTACATAAAAATAATAACAGGAGTGGATGCAGAATTTTTCTTATTTGAAAAAAATATGGCGGGCGAACCCAGCACCAAAACACACGACGCCGGCAGTTATTTTGATTTAACGCCCGTCGATCGAGGAGAAGACGCTCGACGCGCCATGGTAGAAGCGTTAGTTTTGCTCGGATTTGAAGTGGAAGCAGCACATCATGAAGTCGCCGCCGGCCAACATGAAATCGATTTTAAATATAGTGACGCTTTAGTCACTGCCGATAATATTGCTACTTTTCGATTTGTCGTCCGAAAAGTAGCATTAGACTTTGGATTACATGCCACATTTATGCCAAAACCAATTTACGGCATCAATGGATCAGGCATGCATGTGCACCAAAGTTTATTTCGACGGGATGGCAGTAATGCTTTTTATGATCCGCAAGCAAAATACCAAATTTCAACTATTGGACTGCATTATATGGGCGGGCTTTTAAAATATGCGCGAGAATTTTGCGCTGTTACAAATCCCATTGTAAATTCCTATAAACGATTAGTTCCTGGTTATGAAGCACCAACTCATATTGTCTGGTCCGAACGTAATCGGTCACCCCTGCTACGCGTACCTGCACGAAGAGGGCTCGGCACACGTGCAGAATTACGCATGCCAGATCCTTCTTGTAATCCTTATTTGGCTTTTACCGCTATGTTAGTGCTTGTCCTGAATTTGGTGTTTTTTGCTGATGGGGATATTTTTTATACCGCGGCGTAGAGATCGAAGCGTGATTTT
>Ga0154602_130_pt1 | contig 33248 bp, 29 predicted proteins | sample RifGroF2_FD_116031 | JGI IMG/M metagenome (GOLD analysis project Ga0154602, IMG submission 116031) | Gammaproteobacteria bacterium GWF2_41_13 | reverse complement strand
GGGTGACCACAAAGGGTCGCCCGAATTCATTGCACAGGACAATGATTGAGTTCATTTAAAATCCGATTTTCTTGCCCGAAATTTAGGCCAATTTAGATGCGTTTACCGTGCCGTCAACTGACTAACATGCTTGGTAACTATTCAGTGCTTTCTAAGGAATGCTCAAAATCTGAACGTTCTTATATCATCAAGATCGCGGTAAATGATTACCATATTTGTTCGTACTCACATCGAAAATATTGCAATAATTTTCCATGTTGTTGAGAGACGCGATAACCCGGTAATTGTGCGCGCTTTTCCCATAGCGCCAGAATGATTTCGATAACGTAATCGAGATGGTTTTGCATGTAAGCGCGTTGAGGAAAACATAAACGCGTTAATTCGGCTGAAACACATTTTTTACAGTCCTTTTGCGTGTATCCCATCGCGGTTGTTCGAATGCCACCCTCTAAATAAAGCGCATTAACTAAAGCGATGGCGGGGAGTTGATCCTTATATAAATGGGATAAAAATTCACTGGCATTTAAAAAAATCGCATGGCCGCCAAACGGTTTGACGAGCGGAATGCCTGCCGCGGATAATCGATCAGCCGCATAATGAATCATCTGATGGTGGTATTTTTGATAATCATAATTCAGGGATTCCATTAACCCAACCGCAATGGCATTGAGGTCTCGACTGGCTAGACCCCCATAAGTGCGAAATCCTTCTCGTAAAATAAGCAAATTACAATAATCTTCAGCCCAGCTTTCCGAATCACAGACGAAAAATCCACCCATGTTGACGAGCCCATCTTTTTTGCAACTCATCATGGCAGCATCCGCATAAGAAAATAGGGTTTGCGCAATTTCGATCAAGCTTTTATTGGCGTAGCCGGATTCTCGCTCTCGGATAAAGTAAGCGTTTTCAGCAAATCGGCACGCGTCTATGACGAGTGGAATGCCATATTTTATTAATGTACTTTTAATTGCCTTGATGTTTTCCATGGAGACAGGTTGTCCGCCATTATTGTTGTTGGTTATGGTCAGCATACAAAAGGGGATGCGTTCTTTGCCATATTGTTGAATGCACTGTTCTAGTTGTTGAACATCCATGTTTCCCTTAAAAGGAATTTCTTTATGAGGGTCTAGTCCGTCGTTAATGACTAAGTCAATCGCTTTAGCGCCCACAAATTCGATATTGGCTCGAGTGGTGTCGAAATGGCAATTGCTGGGGATGACATCATTCGGCTTAACTCGAGATTGCATTAACAAGCTTTCCGCGGCACGACCTTGATGAACGGGGAAAATGTGTTTTTTGCGCGTGATGGCCTTCAGCGTATTTTCGAAATGAAACCAAGATCGACTGCCCGCATAGCTTTCATCCGCTGTGATCATGGCAGCCCATTGGTTGGTAGACATGGCGCAGGCGCCGCTGTCTGTTAATAGATCGATATAACATAGCTCAGCGGGCAATGAAAAAACATTATAACGTGCTTCTTTCAAAGCTTCTTTTCGTTCTTCGGTCGTTGTGATTTTAATAGGCTCTACTACTTTGATACGGAAGGGTGTCATGGTTGTGTGTGTCATTGGAAAGTATCCTTAAAAATGATGAATTAACCCAGCACCAAAACACCCTCAATTTCAACTTGCGAATTTTTGGGGAGCGCGCAAATTTGCACAGCAGCACGCGCAGGATAGGGGGGCTGTAAAAACTCTGCAAGTACTTCATTCACTGTGGAGAAATTGGATAGATCAGTAAGGTAAACATTGAGTTTTACCAATTGTGACAAGGATCCGCCAGCCGCTTCGATTACAGCTTTTAAATTAAGCATGACTTGCGTTGTCTGTGCTCTGAAATCATCGGAAACTAGCGCCATAGTTTTGGGATCCAATGGGATTTGCCCGGAGAGATAAACCGTATTGCCGACTTTGACTGCTTGAGAATAAGTCCCAATGGCTTTCGGGGCGTTATCGGTATGAATGATTTGTTTCATAGGTTTAAAGTCCTCTGTTGAAAGAGATTGTTATTGAATGGCTAATCCGCTCGCGCACGGGATTACACCCAAAATCCGCATTAAATTTCACGTAACTACTCAGCACGCTCACAGGAACGTCCATCTTTTGGTGCTTTTTGACGAAAAATCTCTTCAAAATGCTCATGTGCTCCCGTGTACACTCCGCTTTTTCATCAATTTTTCGTCAAAAATCATCCAAAATCTGAACGTTCTTGTATCATCACGATCTCAGCTGGGGAGTTACAATTTCACATAGCATTATATTGAATTCCATGGTTAAATAAAACCTTAGCGTACGACAAAAAATGAATTAAAGGGAAGTGCGGATCAAATTGTCGTGCGCAAAAAAATAAAATGGTTTCGTAACAGAATTTGGGCGACTGGTATTTTTAACGGAAGAGAAAGTATCCACGTTTTTGTTACAGACTCATAAAACCCTAATGATGAAGGAAAATTTCCATGTTGAATTTTGAATTTTATAATCCCGTTAAAATTTATTTTGGGGAAGGTCAGATCGCTTCTTTGGCAACGGCAATTCCCAGGGACGCGCGTATTTTGATTACGTATGGACAAGGGAGCATTAAAAAAAATGGCGTTTATGATCAAGTTAAAACCGCGTTAAAAGATTATCCACATGTATGGGAATTTGAAGGGATCGAGCCTAATCCAAAATATGAAACTTTAATGAAAGCCGTCACGCTTGCCAGACAACACCAAGTGGATTTTCTTTTGGCCGTCGGTGGTGGATCGATTATTGACGGGACCAAATTTATCGCAGCGGCAGTACCTTTTACAGGAGAGCCTTGGGATATTTTAGAAAAGCAAGCGACCATTACGCAGGCATTATCTTTTGGATCGGTGTTGACCTTACCAGCGACAGGGTCTGAAATGAATTCAGGGGCTGTGATTAGCCGTGAAAGCACGGGGGATAAATTAGTTTTCATGAACCCGCTTGTTTTTCCCAAATTTGCTGTGCTAGATCCAACGACGACCTATACTTTGCCTGATCGGCAAACGGCTAATGGTATTATTGATACGTTTGTTCATGTGATGGAACAGTATTTAACATACCCTGTTCAAGCGGCGTTGCAGGATCGTTTTTCAGAAAGTATTTTACTGACGCTGATTGAGGAAGCGCCAAAAGTGATGCGAGAGCCAGCGAATTATGCAGCCAGAGCAAATATTATGTGGTGTGCGACATTGGGGTTGAATGGATTGATTGGCGCCGGTGTTCCACAAGATTGGGCAACCCATATGTTGGGACATGAAGTGACAGCACTGTGCGGGTTGGATCATGCGCAAACTTTAGCTGTTATTATGCCGAGTGTGATGCGTGTTTGTCGAAAGCAAAAGGAAGAAAAAATATTACAATATGGTGAACGCATCTTTGGTATTCGGAGTGGATCGCTTGATGAACGTATTGAATTAGCGATTACTAAAACGCGCGATTTCTTCTCTGGTTTAGGCGTTAAAACTCAGCTACGTGATTATGGCATCGATGCGTCGGCCATTCCGAAATTGTTGGCGCAATTAAAACGGCATCAATTAACAGCATTGGGCGAACATGAGAAGATTGGTTTAAGTGAAAGCGAGCTGATTTATCGAGATTGTTTGTAAACTAGAATTTTGCAATTTACTCATTATTTTTGTGCTGTCATTGCGAGGCGCAGCCGAAGCAATCCAGGAAAAAACTGGATTGCTTCGTCGCTCACGCTCCTCGCAATGACGGATACGAAGTGCGGGACGACGGAGGAGAACTGGATTGCTTCGCCTCACAATGACAGAAGAATAACAGCATGTTCGTTGCGTGACCTGGCTAAATGAAGAATCTCAGTTTTATAAATATGATTCACTACGAGTATGTAATTTTAGGAAGGATTTTTTCTTGAAAACAAATAAAAATAAGCAGTTATTGAATTATATTTTATTATTAACTGCGGTGCTTTTTATTGGACAAGAAATATTTTTAGTCAGCGAACAAGGCCCCAATGTAATTTTAGCGGCAACATTGCACACGGTTTTTAAAATCCCTGTTAGTATTTGGTTTATGGTTGCTTGGTATTGGGGGTTGCAAATCGTATTGTATGCCGGATTTGCAGTGTTGATTTGGTGGACGGGTGTTTTGTCTAGCCAATATGCCAAACTGCCTGAACGCTATTTTTTCAAATGGGGTTTTGGGTTATGGTTTTGTGGCGCGATTATTTTATTTTTCGCGAATGAAATTTATTATCCCTTGTCTGTGTTTGGCCAATTATTTTTTTCTTTATTTCCTCTTTGGCTGGCACGTGCAGTACTTATTGTGGCGCTTATTCCCTGTGTGATTGCTGTTGTATTAGCCGGATTGCGGGTACTTCAGTGGTTGAGGCTTTATCATAAAATAGGTTGGCTTGTTTTTATTGGGTTAGGGGTTGTTATTATCGGTACAGTTTCGGAGGCGATGCATGAGCGAGCAGCGCAAGTTGCGCCAGTTGTGCCGCGACAATGGCCGAATATTTTTATTATTGGATTAGATGCGGTTCGGCCGGATCGATTAAATTACTATGGTTATACGAAGAACGCTACGCCTGCCATTGATCGGTTCTTGAAAGGATCAACCAATTTTTCTTTTTCTTTGACACCCATCGCGAGAACATATCCTGCCTGGGTTTCTATTTTAACGGGACAATATCCTAAACATCATCATATTCGATTTACGCTAACCAATCCAGCCGGTATGGATTTCTCTCATACGTCTTTGGCGGCTATTTTAAAAACGTATGGTTATAAAACTGTTTTTGCGACGGACGGTAGGCGTTTTAATAATTTAGGCGTTGAATTTGGGTTTGATCAGCAAATTGGGCCTTCGGGGACCGTGCGAAACTTTATTATGTATTTAGTCGATAATTTGCCACTGATCGATTTGATTTCTAACACCCGGCTGGGGGAATGGCTATATCCGGATATCCCTGGGAATCGAGATGAAGTGGCGACTTACGACCCAAAAACTTTTATTAGCTTACTGGAAGCGCAATTACCGCCCAATTCTGTGCAGCCGATTTTTGCGGGGATTCATTTGAATTTAGCGCACTATCCTTATGAATGGGCAGAATCCCCATTGGATGCGGATACGTTGAGTTATTCTCCACTGTACGATACGGCGATTCCTCGTTTAGATGAACAATTCAATCAACTCATGACGTATTTGCAAACACACCATTATTTAGATAATGCGATTGTCGTTGTGATGTCTGATCATGGTGATGCCTTTGGTATTGCTGGGGATCGTTTAATTGCGACGGCTGGTTTTGTTCGAGGGAAGCAGAGCGCGACAGATATTGTTGATAAACTGAACGCCCTGCAGCCTGGTAATAAAATGCTGAATACCTCAGCGGGTCATGGTACAGACGTTTTAAGTACGGCGCAATATCGAAATTTATTGGCTTTTCAATTGTTGGGCTTTGCAAGTGGTACACCGGCAACCATCAGCGCGCCTGTGTCGTTGATTGATATTAAACCGACTATTTTGTCGCTGTTGAAAATTCCCAATCAACAATCGGATGGTCTATCTTTAGTCCCTTATTTGCAGGGAAAAACCTTATCGTTTAAATCGCCGAGATCTATTTTTGTCGAGCTCGATTTTACCCCTTTGGGTATTCGTTCGACGGATATTTCAATGCCGAATGTTGTGCTGCAAAGTGCTGATGTGTTTGAAATTGATCCGACTACAGAGAAAGTGATGCTTAAGCCAGAAATGATCGCGCAGTTATTGCCTACCAAGCAGAAAGCGGTGTATGCGGGAGATTGGATATTAGCGCTCTATCCTTATGGGCGGGAAAATAAACTTTTTCCTGTGTTAGTCAATAAAAAGACAGGGCAATGGACCGATGATTTAACGACCCGTTTTGCACAGCGTTCCTCGGCAAAACAACTGTTGCGAGAGCTAAAGATTTTTTATGGCAGTGAAGTGACGGAGTATTTAAAGACCTGAGTTCGTATAATGAATTCGTAAGGGGTCGGCCAAAAATTATGAGCGCCTTCGGGTTGGGCACCCACAAGGGGTGCCCCTAAACGCGAAGTTTATTCTTCTGTCATTGCGCGGTATGGCCGAGTAGTCCAGACCCCGGCCCCGTCATTGCAAGGAGCGTGAGCGACGAAGCAGTCCAGAAAAAAACTGCTTCGTCGCTCACGCTCCTTGCAATGACTGCGCGAAAACGGCCAACAAAATGCGAAACTCGCGTATGTTGTGGTCGCTCAGACTCCCCTGCAAACATCGAAGTCAAAAAAACAATTCTATCGAGCAATTATTGTTTTTTTGTGTTTCGGGCCGAACGTAGATTTTTTGATCAAAAGGAAATACAATGCGGTTGATCAGTTTCATTAAGGAAGTAAGTTTTCAAGATATTCAGATGTATTTATTTTTTAAGGAATGACGAATATGGATCTTAAACATAGAGCGATAATCCATAGGTTAACTTGGAAAGAGGCCAGATCAGATATATTTAAGGTGCAACCTGATCTTTGCAAAATAATCGACAAAATAAATCCGGGCAATGATTTTTTGTTATTTAAAACTTCTTATCCTTTTGGTGCCAAGATTGTTCGCAGCGGGCTTTTATGTCTGCCTGCGCCAGACGGTAAAGTCATGCCTATTAATTCTTCTTCTATTCCGAATGAACTTAAAAACAATCTTTCTCGTCGTTCTGTGCCAATATCTATCGTTTTAAAAAATTGTAGTGAAGTTCATTATGAAATGTCCGATAGAATTATTTGTCTCAATCTATTTAAACCCGGTTTTATTTTGGGTTTATGGGAAAACCTAGATCCACCACAATCTTATTACGTAAAATGTATATGGTCAGTCGTTTCTGGTGCCCGATCGCTTTTTTTATTACCAAAAATGACGGATGCTTCCTCTCATAAAGAATTACGAAAAAAATATGGTATCCGATCGCAAATACCAAAAGGGTTGGTCGATCAATGGCAGATTTTCACAGAAATTGCTAATAGCCGAGCTTTTGATAAGCAATGGAGCAGCGAATTTTTATTTTTCTCCGATAAGTGGATGGATACGGCAATAAAAGATAAAAGTCTGGAATGGAAAGCTTTTTATAATTACATGTTAAGGAATGGTTGGGATCAATCTCAGTATTGGCGTAACAAAGTTACTTTTGATATTGTATGGGAATTATTCATCAATCAGCTGATTGCGCAAAATCTTAAGCCAAATCCTTATTTGGTTCATATTGTTAAGCATATTATTTTGGTTGGAACAGGCGTCTTACCTGCTTTTTCTGCGGCAACTAATGATGAAGCCGCTCCAATTAGCGAGCTCCAAAAAGTGCTCATTGAAGACTACAAACTGAGAGACTATATTCCGACTTTTATGCAGCCGGCGATGTTTGATTTAAACGCAGAGGCGCCGCCATTTGTGTATTACTCTTTACAACAACCTACGCTTCTTGAGACTTCGTTGGTATCACATCAATTACAAAGCGTTTTAAAAGCGATGCCTGAAATAGCGTACTTGGTAGATACATTTAACCTTGAAGTAGAGGATCAAGAGATAAAAGCGGAAAATACACCCATTGAAACCTTTGCAAAAAGAGCTGTCTGCAATTACTTCCATCACGAAGCTGACGGACATATCGATGGGGTTAGGTCAACTTCAGAAATGCCGCAAGAAGATTCAGCGCTTTTAGAAATGCCCGCTAATTATAAAGGGCGTATTTTTGCCGAAAACAGTCGTTTTATAAAAGGATGTATTAGATTTTCAATTAAGAAATAAACCTTGCAGCTTATTTTTTCGTGCCTACAACGGTAAAAAGAATAATACTGTATAAGAAGGTGCCGTTTTTTTCTGCTTCATAAAAATCTTTTAACAGTGTCACAGCTGCGTCCTTTGAGTAAACATGCATTTTATATAGATCATGTATTATTCGTGGGTAGTCAATCATTTTATTGACTGTTTTAAAGCTACTAACTGTATAAGCTTCTGAGAATACTTTGATATCTATAAGGCCTCTTTGTCTGAATTCATGATGTAACCTACGGCCAATAAATGGATTTACAACGATATTTCGCAACCTTTCTTTTAGCTGTTCTGTCAGTTTTTCTCGATAGGGGAAAAGCACTATTGAGCCCATGTCAATATCGGTTATACAAATTTTCCCACTTGGCTTTACTATTCTAACCAGTTCATCTAACACTTTATCAACTCGAACTTGACTGACTAGTAATCTGTCAGCATAAGAAACTGAAAATGAATTTGAAGGACAGTCCAGCTCGGCAACATCCATATTTTTAAGCTGTATATTATATTTCCCCAGTCGTCGCCTAGCTTCCTGCAACATCAAATTACTTTTATCAATTCCTAAAACACTGCCGGTATTTCCAACAAGACGGCTGATAGCTTCAAGATCATGACCTAATCCACAACCTAGCTCGATAGCTGAATCTCCTTTTTTTAATTCCAATAAATTTATAGCCCGATTTTTAATAGATTGAATGCCGGGAAGTTCATAGAGCTCATACATGGATTGAATAAGGTATTCTCCATTTTCACTAGCATCTAAATTAGAGAAGTCTCTAAAGTCAAAAAGGCCTTTTATATTGTCTAGGCGACCCCATTCTTGATCAATGTCAATCATTTATGCCTCACGTTTTAAAATCATAAAAACACACGATATTATAATATTTTTTTCAAAAAATAACTATCAAGCATAATATAAAATATTAAACTCATTGATTTATTTAGTTCGGCAATTTGAATTTCATAGCAGAATTTGTGTTTAATAAAACAACCATAATTCTAATTACAAAATATTGGTTTATTTGGCCTTATTTTAATTATATTTGATTGGTGTTTATATACCTAACCTATCAATAACAACAAACGCGGTCTTGATGAATTGAAAGGTGGTTATTTGAAGTTAAAGTAAATACGAAGGTTTGCTGACTCAGATGCAAAAAAACTATCACGGAGAAAATGAGATGGTGATAAAACAAAAACTAAGTTCAGTGAAGCGGTGCGATGTAGTGCTGTATTCTCAATTGATTTTTGTGCCGCAATCTTCCGCTACAGAAAAAGCAACGAAGCCTTATTTCGATGGCATCATCAGTCGTTTTTATGATCTTTATCAAGCCGGAGAAACCACAGCATTAAGCCTAGTGAAACAGCTCGTCGTGGTTAGTCAGGTTAAGAAACGCACTAATAACAATAACGAAATAAAACAGGAAGACAGCCTAAAACAAAAAGGATGTCAGTTCAAATTGAGCCTGCCCGTTATCGTCGATAGATCGGGCAGGTCTTTTTTATACGCATCATCATCACAAGGAGTAAAGGTATGTTGATATTATCGCGTCGTTTAGGTGAAAGCTTGATTATTGGCGATCAAGCAGTGACGGTTACGGTTTTGTCGATCAAAGGCAATCAAGTACGCATAGGGATTGAAGCGCCGAAGCATATTGCGGTGAATCGCGAAGAGGTGCATAAACGGATTCAAGAGGAGATAACGAACGGAACCCACAGTGAAGACAACAACGAACTGGAGGATTGCGATGAATCATCTCAATGACGCAATCGATAAAAGGTTATTGGATAAAGTGACTTTCGGTGATATCGACGCGACAGTCGAACTGGCCGAAATCTTTTTTCAGCAACAACGATATGGTTTTGCGACGAGTTTATTCATGCTTGCGAGTAAGCACGGAGATCAAAAAGCGACCGATCGGCTTGGTGATATTGATCAGTTGATTCATCGAAACAAAAAAACAGAGGAAGGAAATGGGAGTCGAGAATCATGAGTGATTTTCTCGAAACGCTCGATATTGAATTGATCGAAGAAGCGATCCAAGGTAAAAGACTCGATGAAGCGTATGCGCTCGGTAAGCATTTTTACGAACGACGTTGCTATCATTCGGCGCGAAAAATATTAGGGTTTGTCACGCGCAGTGGGCGACATGCAGAAGCGCATCAGCTTTTTCTCACTGTTCGAGAAATTCTTCAACAAGATGAAGAAGCCGAACGGTTATTAGATGCTACCGTTCGACGAATCCAAGGAGAGGAAAGAAAATAGAGGTTCTATGTCACGGCAACGTACCTAAATTGGCGTAAGTTTTGGATAAGAAAATCAGATTCTAAATGAAATCAATCGTTATTCTGTGTCATGAATTCGCAAGGGCGCCCCGTGTGGCCGCCCAAAAATTATGAGCGTCTTCGGGTTGGGCACCCACAAGGGGTGCCCCTACACGCGAAGTTTATTTTCCGTCATTGCGAGGTATGTCCGAAGCAATCCAGAAAAAATCTGCTTCGGACATACCTCGCAATGACGGGCTGGGATCTGGACTACTTCAGTCATACTTCGCAATGACGATGCCTCGACCGGGTTACTTCGACTGTTCTCTCTCGCAATGACGGACATGATAAAGCGGCGGTAATTCGTGCGCATCTAGTAGGGAATTACCATGAGCCAACTTTCAATCATGCACCGAGAAGTAGAGGGCAAATCCATTCACTTTATTGATGAGTTTATAATCCTCCCAAAATTTTGTGACATATTGCGATGCGTCATTTTGGTTGTTGGCGATGGTCGGCGTGTCGGGCTGTAAAAAAAGCTTCATGTAAGGAACCGCTTTAAATTGTAGAGCAGATGATTGTTTAGAGTTATTAGATAGAAAAGAGGGTGCTGTAATCAGTACGGGTTGGGAGTTATTTGCTAATCTAAACGGTTTTTCATCAGTTGGCGATAATTTGTTTTTGGACGCTGTGCGTGCCGTAACATCGGTTAAATGATTATATAAGGCAAGGGGATAAGGAGTTAGCAGCACGGTTTGTTTATTGTATTGATAAACGTCAAAATCTTGGAAGTGTTGTTTATAGCGATAGTGTTCCCATAATTTTTTGAAATCTTTATTTTGGCTAAAAATTTGTATATAAGGGATCTGTTTTTTCTCACCATAATCTTTTGTTGGTCGGGTTACGATGAACACTAAGTCAGGTTTTTTTTTCTGTAGGAGATGAGTCGTTTGGTGGACCCAGAAATCAAGTACTGTTTGTTCTAAATGATGGCGTCGTAGAATAGTTCGTTGTACAGGGCTGAAAAAATAATTTGAGAGAGCATAGGACTTAATGGATGTTTCGATGTTCATGGGGTAGGCGTTTTTTGCGGCCCCGAAAAAAAAGACGGTTTGATGGGGTGCGTTTTCTTGAATGAACTGAATGAGTTGTTGAGTCGATGGATCGGTGATTCGTTTATCTTGTATATTATCCCAATAACGAGACAGTGCGAGGAAAATTGATGCTGTTACCAATAGACAGGCGAGAAAGCAATAAATGATTTGTGGATAATCTTTTATCGCATGGCGATAGGTTTTTTTAAACAAAACAATTGGTTCATTGATGAGTAAACAGAGTAAAACAAAGGCAATAGCGAATGCAGGAAAGACATGATAATACCAATTGTTTCTTTGAAGGAGGGCAATGATTAGGCAGCCCACAAGATTGGCAGCCAGCAAAGTGCGAAGTGATTTTATTTCATCGATTTTGCTCATGCTGGCGACTTGGATGCAAAGCGTTAATAGACTTATCATGGCAACGATTTTTGTGAGTGAAATATTGATGCCAGCGCTGGCAGTAATGAGGTAATAGATTTGGATTGCCATAGGGATAATCCAAAAGAAATATTCTGGCGTGAAAATGAATACGGTATATAAATAGGCAATTTGGATGGCTAAAATTATTAAGACTTCTAATCGGAAGCAAGACGTGCATTTTTTTTGTTTGATGCACAATAACCCTTCCGTGATAAAAAAGAGCATCATAAAGTAGGGTTTGATGGCGAACGCAATACCTGCTAGGAATCCGATGGAGATTGATATTTTTGTAGAAAATTTTTGTGGATGATGTAGGCGTAACCCCGCTTCGATCAGGTAAGGAAAGACAAATAAAATCATGAAGTGTTCTCTTTGACTGAATGCGTCGGCGGGGAGGATAAGAAAGCTGATGGTTGATGCTATCAGCAATAGAGCGGATAACGGATTCGACGTATGGCTTTGTTGGAGCAATCGTTGTATGAGCCATAGACTAAAACAGCCGGCGGTATAAACATAAATGATGAGCGCCGTTACTAGTTTGAGCGAAAAGAGATGTGCAATAAAGATTGCTGGGAAATAGAGAAATAAAGCCATTGGTGTGTTTGTGTCGAAAAAATCTTTGTAATAATGTTCGTGGTTGAGTAAACCTTGCGCCAGCTGAATGAGTCGGGCTGTGTCAGTACAAATTTGCACTTGTCGCTGCAAGAGAATAGAGATAATCAAGAGGGTTAAAATGACAGTCCAGTGATTGAATGTGGTTCTATTGTGTGATCCCAATACGACAGGCCTCTTAGATATATCATAAAGCAGTATAAGAGATAAAAAATAAGCATGCAAATGTAGATGGCGTATAGGTAACCTGGAATGACCTGTTTTCGTTCTGTTTAATTGCTGTTACAATCGGTTCGAATTAATTTCAGTAGGAAATAGCCATGTTTAAACGTGAGATGTCTATTAAAACATTTGATGCCCCATTGTGGCAGGCCATCGAAAAAGAGCGGATGCGTCAAGAAGACCATATTGAGCTCATTGCTTCAGAAAATTATGTGAGCCCACGCGTTCTTGAGGCGCAAGGTTCTGTGCTGACGAATAAATATGCCGAAGGATATCCCTCCAAACGTTATTATGGGGGGTGTGAATATGTTGATCAAGTTGAACAATTAGCAATCGATCGCGCAAAAACGTTATTTCATGCGGATTATGCCAATGTGCAACCCCATTCCGGTTCTCAGGCAAACGCAGCCGTTTATATGGCGTTGCTCGAGCCGGGTGATGTTTTATTAGGGATGAATTTAGCGCATGGTGGCCATTTAACGCATGGGGCTTCCGTGAGTTTTTCCGGGAAAATGTATCGGGCGATTCAGTATGGCGTGAATACGGAAACAGGATTGATTGATTATGATCAAGTCGAACAGCTGGCGAAAGAACACCATCCTAAAATGATTGTGGCCGGTTTTTCTGCTTATTCGCGCATGATGGATTGGCAGCGATTTAGAGAAATCGCGGATCGAGTGGGGGCTTATTTAGTGGTTGATATGGCTCACGTGGCGGGGCTCGTTGCTGCAGGGCTTTATCCATCTCCTGTGCAAATCGCCGATGTGACGACAACAACAACGCACAAAACGCTCAGGGGTCCTCGCGGCGGGTTGATCTTAGCTAAAGCCAATCCGGATATTGAGAAAAAATTGAATGCGGCGGTGTTTCCTGGCCTCCAAGGCGGACCGTTAGAACACATCATCGCAGCAAAGGCGGTTGCTTTAAAAGAAGCGATGCAAGACGATTTTAAAATTTATCAACAGCAAGTGATTCATAATGCGCAAGCGATGGCAAAGGAAATGATTGAGCAAGGGTATAAAATCGTTTCTGGCGGCACCGACAATCATCTGTTTCTCATTGATTTAATCGATAAAAACATAACCGGTAAAGAAGCGGAATCTGTCTTGGCAAAGGCTTATATGACAGCCAATAAAAACACTGTTCCCAATGAGCCGCGTTCGCCTTTTGTAACGAGTGGTTTGCGCATTGGTACGCCAGCGATCACAACCAGAGGATTTGCAGAATCTGAATGTCGTCAAATTGCGCGTTGGATGGCTGATATATTGAATCACGTAGAAGATGAAACTTGTGCAGAGCGTATTAAGCAAGAAGTGCTTGCTTTGTGTCGGCGATTTCCCGTTTATGAATTTTAACTATTTAGTGCTCTTTAAAGGAACGCTCATATTTTGGCGCTTTTTCGTCAAAAATCATCCAAAATCTGAACGTTCCTGTATCATCGCGATCGCGATGAATAGTGACTTATGAATTTAACCAATAGAGATTTTATATGAAACCAGCAGCACGAAGAAAAGCGCGAAAATTGGCTGTCCAGGCGCTTTATCAATGGCTGATTGCCCAGTCGCCGATGGCTGAAATTGAGGCGCAATTTTTATCGAAAGAAAATTTACACGAAACGGATCTTGATTATTTTTCTGATTTAATTCGCGGTGTTGAATCGCATATTGATCAGTTAGATCAATGCTTTAAGCCTTTTTTAGATCGCTCTATGGAGTCGTTGGACCCTGTGGAATTATGCGTGTTGCGTTTGGCAACCTATGAATTTGTATATCGACCTGAAATTCCTTTTCGTATTATTTTAAATGAAGCGCTTGAGCTCGCAAAAATTTTTGGATCAACGGATGGGTTTAAATTTGTGAACGGGGTTTTGAATAAAGTAGCGAGACAATTACGGCCGCATGAGGTGTGATTTTTAATGCGGGAATTGCCGATCTTTGTTCAATTGAATTTAGGTTTAGGCGTCCGAGCCAGAATCTTTAGTGAATAGTTTGTCCGGCTAGAAAACATTTGGTTAATACCCGGCTTGCGATTTCTCGACCTTTACTATGTCCATAACGAACCATAAAGGAATCCGTTAAGTCGGAAATCCATGCTGGCATATTGTTTTTCGTGTCATGAATGTGCTCGAATAATTCATCAACTAAGACTAAGGGTTCACCATCATTCAATTCAATGTGTTTTTGAATGATTGTTGCTGCCAATTTCATGTCAAAATCTTGTGTTGGCCAATCATTTTTCATTTTCACTCCGATTTAATAGCGCTGTATTTATTCTAAATATAGTCGTTAATTGCCATTTTTCAAGTTATTCCTGTTCGTAACTTGTTTAATACGTTCTAAGGAACGCTCTTGTTTTGGCGCTTTTTGACGAAAAATCATCCAACGTCTGAACGTTCTTGTATCGTCACGATCGCAGTGAATAATTATTCCTGTTCTTCTTTGCGACGTAGGAAAGCGGGAATATCTAAGTAATCCATATCTTGCTCGTCAATGTTATCGAGTGGTTTCAAAGGAATATTTCGTTTGCGCATGATTGTTGGTTTTTCCAGCTGTTTGAAATCATCGGCCGAAACAGCTTCCGTTCTGCCGATTGGTTCATAAGTTGAACGTGCAGCCCCTGTTGTTTTTTTACCATTCAGCCCCGTGACGACTATAGTCACTCGCATTTCATCGGTCATGGTGGGATCGATGACGGTGCCCACAACAACGGTCGCTTCTTCAGAGCTGATATTTTTAATGACTTCTCCCACTTCCTCAAATTCACCGATGGACATGTCGAGCCCTGCGGTGATGTTGACTAATACGCCTTTGGCGCCGGAGAAATTCACGTCTTCCAATAAGGGGCTTGAAATAGCCGCTTCGGCGGCTTTTCGAGCGCGGTCTTCGCCGATGGCAACACCGGTTCCCATCATCGCCATGCCCATTTCGCGCATAACTGTGCGCACGTCAGCAAAATCGACGTTGATTAATCCCGGTTTTGTAATCAATTCGGCGATGCCTTGTACTGCGCCGAGCAAGACATTATTGGCGGCTTTAAAGGCATCTAGAAGCGTAATGTTTTTCCCCAACACAGCGAGTAACTTATCATTAGGAATAGTGATGAGTGAGTCGACATAATCGCTTAATTCACGAATACCCCGATCAGCGACTTCCATGCGGCGTCGACCTTCAAATGAGAAGGGTTTTGTGACAACAGCAACCGTTAAAATACCTAAATCTTTAGCAATCTGCGCAATGACAGGCGCCGCACCCGTACCCGTACCGCCACCCATACCAGCCGTGATGAATACCATATCAGCACCATCGAGAATTTCTTTGATGCGATCTCGATCTTCTTCGGCTGCTTGTCGGCCAATGATCGGATCTGCGCCAGCGCCTAACCCTTTTGTAATTTCTGAGCCCAGCTGAACTAAAGTGCGAGCGTTGGAGCTTTTAAGTGCTTGTGCATCAGTATTAGCACAGGCGAAATCAACGCCTTCAATATTCTGAGAGACCATGTGTTCAACTGCATTGCCGCCGCCGCCGCCGATACCAATGACCTTGATAATAGCGCTTTGAGGAATGTTTCCGACCAGCTCTAGTTCAAACATGAAAGTTAACTCCTAAAACCTTGAAAATAATGGATTGATTCTTACACAAAAGCATAGAAACGGCAAATGATTTGCGAGGGTAAAATAGTGCTTGTTTTTAATAAAGGCCATGGTAATAATAACCGCGCTTTTGACGATCAAAGTGGAATAATTTTGGTGGCTTGAAGGCGGGTTCTAGGCCTAGCGATTGTTTTAAACTAATAATCTAATCGTTAGAAAAAAAGCATAAAATTAGCAATATTTATAGCGAGGTCCTATGATAAGTAAAAACAAGTTCAGAGCGCTGATGACATTGTCGGCGTTAACATGTGCTTCATTGGCATTTGGTGCTGATACAGGCTCAACAGCGACGTTGGAGCAGTTGCAACAACAGGTCAATAAGCTGCAAGCGCAAGTGACGGCGCTGAAGACGCAACGGTCAGCAACGACATCGAAAGGCCAAAAAACGAGCGCCGCAGCACAACAAAGTGAGCTGACTGGTTTCACGGATATATATGGACATTTACGAAATTTTAGTAATTCTGTGGTGATTCAGCCATTTACCAGTAAACCAACTTATTATTCTGGCGGCCAATTGGTTGTTAATGCGCCTGGGATTAATGAAGATGAAAAATTACTCTATCGTCGTGCTTTGAATGAAAGTCAACAAACAACAGACGAACAAGGGGGATCGCCAGTACCTCGTTTGGTATTGAGCGGTGACGTTGAGGGAAAGGCATTTTATACTCGTCCTTATCATGGACCCCGCACAACAGATCTTAATTTAACGGGCGCTGAATTAGACGCTTTTGCAGAAATCAGCCAATGGGTAAACGGTTTTGCCACTTTCGAATATGATAATTCTTACAATGCAGCAGGAACGCGACGTGTCAGTAATTCTAATGTTCGATTAGGGAAAGGCTTTTTAACATTGGGTAACCTGACAAAATCTCCCGTTTTTGGCAGCTTAGGTCAAATGAATGTGCCTTTTGGTCGATATTCTTCCTTTATGATTTCTGATCCATTAACGCAAACACTCGCAAAAACAAAGGCGCGTGCTTTGTCACTTAGTTATATCGCTTGGAATCCAGCAGCAAACATTATTACGCCTTATGCGCATGTTTTTGGATTTAAGGGAGATGCGAAATACGGTAATAGCAATATGGTGAACCAATATGGCGGTGATCTCGGTTTTTGGTTAGGCAATGATACCTGGAATGTGGATAGCGGTGTCAGCTATATGGCGGATATGGCGGATGCAACGGGTATGCAAGAAACCGGCCGGACGGATGTGGCTTTCCAAGGGTTTGATCAAGCTGGGTCTAATGAGAAGATGATTCGGGGTGTGCCGGCTTTTGATTGGCATAATACATTTACCTATGACCAATATAACGTGGTGATGGAATATGTGACCGCGATGAGGGCTTTTTCACCATTGAATGCAACTTATAATGGCCGTGGTGCGAAGCCCAGTGCGGTTGATCTCGAGGGAGCTTATAACTTTAAGCTCTTCACGTTGCCAACTTATTTTGCTGTGGGCGTGCAAGGGTCTAAGGATGCGTTGGTCTTTAATGTGCCAAGAGTGCGCTATATTGCCGCATTGAGTTCGACTGTTTTGACGAATACTATTTTGACTTTAGAGTATCGCCATGACGTGAATTATGGTTCGCATGATACAGCAACAGGCGCAGGTGCTATTGCCTATAATACGGCAGAGTTGGGTAAATCGGATAATGCAGCGATCGCTAAAATCGGCGTGTATTTCTAATCTATCTCATCTCGATCGAAATAATAATCCCCGCTCTCGCGCGGGGATTTTTTTCAGCAATTATTGCTTGCAAAGCCTATCTTTTTGACAGACACTTTCTATTTCGAAGTCCCTTATCTTTCTAAGTCTTATTTTTAAAAATTTTGTTCGTGCCTTGTTTTTTTCTTAAAAAGCCCAATTCAATACTTTTTTAAAATTAGATTCAGGTTATTGAAACAATAGCCAAGAATTATTCAATATTTTTATACAAAAGGAGGAAAATACTATGCAAAAATCGTTTTGTTTTATATTGGGGTTAACAAGCGCTTGCGATAAAAAATGTGTTTTATGCTGTAATAATTACGACGAGATTTATAAAAATGTGGCGTTAGATTTTGACCGATTAGGATCCAAGTTACGTGATATGAAAACTTTTTGCACGTCTGAGCCATTTAAAAATAGGTTTAACTCAGTTTATATTATGCTGACCGGCGGGGAAGCATTTTTATATCAGCAGGTTGATCAAGCGGGGGAAACAAAAAATTTACTTGATGTTATTGGTGCCATACAAGCGGAGATACCGAACGTAAGAATTGTCGTAAAAACAGGCGGATTTTTTGCTCATCATCAAAAGGTAGCTCAATTGTGGGATCGTATTTCACGCGATTATCCTTATCCAGCCGTAGAGTTTCGCTTAGGGTTTAATTTGTACCAAAAACAAGGACAAAGCGCAGAAGAAAGATTGATTGATATGACGCAGCGAATGCTTGCTCATCAAAAAATGGCGATTCTCGATACGATTTATGATAAAAATAATTTACAGCGAACAGCTGAAACGCTTGAAAAAGGTTTGCAACAGCTGGATTTTTGTGTGGGCCAAAATGCCCTTATTTCATTGATTCGGAAAAGTCCTGAGGAGCATAAAAGAATTAACATGACAAATAAAATGCACAAGATTTTTTTAGACGTAGGGCCCGCTTATGCGCCAAATTCAGCGTCGGCTGTTTATGATTATTTTGAGGAAGCGCCCAATCCATGCCCGACTATCGAGGAATATCCCAATTATCTTTATTATGATACGGCGCTAAATTTGGTTCATTGTAACGATTCGTATGTGGATGCTCGTATCCCGCCGATTCGGTTGTCCGCGAATACGGTTCTCGAGGAGTGGCTTTTTATGAAAGAACGATTTGAACGACTTAAACAATTTTTATTAACGACGCAAAAACAATTTAAAACCAGAAAGGAGCGTTGTTTTTTTTGTACAAAATATGTGATGAGTGGGGATTGAAGAACTATCTGCCGTCATTGCGAGGAGCGCTAGCGACGAAGCAATCCAGTTCTTTGTCATCCCGCGGCAATGACCGCGGGATCCAGAAATCCACGTTTCCCCCATCCATGATACCTGCCTGGATTCCGGATGATTTTGTGCGTCCATGCGTAAAATCTCCGGAATGACAGAACGTCGTCATTATGAGGCACACAGTGTCGAGGCAACCCAGAGCCCGTCATTGCGAGGTATGTCCGAAGCAATCCAGATTTTTTCTGGATTGCTTCGGACATACCTCGCAATGACGAGAGAATGGATTATTTCGTCGCTAGCTCCTCGCAAACCTCAATCGGGATTTGGGTTTTATTAATGGGGTAATTCGGGTAATATTCAAACCCTTAATTTGACGTAACTATTCAGTGCTTTTTAAGGAACGCTCATATTTTGGCGCTTTTTCCATCGATTTTTCGTCAAAAATCATCCAAAATCTGAACGTTCTTGTATCGTCACGATCGCGGTGAATAATTACAATTTGACCAATTAAAAAATGGGTTTTTCGACAGTGCAGTTAAAAAAATGTTTGAAATCTATACCCTCGCATTATTACGTTGTGGGATCAGGTTGGCTGAGTCGTATTGTGATGGCGGGTGTTCAGGTCATATCAATTCCATTGGTGCTTCGTTTTGTCGGCACAGAACAATATGCGTTATTTGCTGTGATCACGGGATTATTGTTATGGTTTAATTTGGCTGACTTAGGATTGGGCACTAGTATTCAAAATCATATTTCTTTATTGCGTGTTCAACAAAAAGAGACAACGGGCTTTTTAAATAGTTTGGTCATTTTTGTTTTATTGATTGGTTGTGTTGAAGTGGTGCTGTTTTCTTTGATCGCGCCATTTTTGCAACATTTTTTGTTACATAAATTAGCGACACATGCATCGAGTTATTTGCTCATTGTTGCGGGAAATATGTACATTCTCGCTGCATTATTCGGCATTGCTTATAAAATTTTCTTTGCACAACATCGCGGATATTGGGCTTATTTTTATCAAACGATTAGTTATATCGGCAGTTTGGCATTGGTGTTGCTGCTGATTTTTTTACAAGTACATCGTGATCAATTGCTATGGGTGTTGTTGGGATGGACAGCCCCACAGATGTTATTTGCTTTTACCGCGTTTTTACATGCCGTGCCATTACGTCGATGTATCATTTCGGCTGATTTTGGTCTGTTTAAAAAAATATTTTCAAAAGCATGGCAGTATAGCGTCAATGCAGTGGGCGCTGCCTTTGTTTTAGGGATTGACTATGTGATTATGTCTCAATTACTCAATGCGAATGACATTACGGTGTATAATATTTTTAATCGAATTTTTTCATTTATGTATTTTGGTTATTCGGCCGTGTTGGTGGCGTTATGGCCAGTACTGGCGGAACATTATGCTGATTTTAAAGCCGAAAAATACCGTCAAGCCAATGCGATGTTAATTCGCAATGGACTCATGGCGAGTTTATATGTGGTGACGGGGACACTCGTTATTTTTGCGCTAAAAACGCCGCTGTTATTGCTCTTTTCAAAAAATACTTTAGTGATTCCCGGTGCGGCTATCTTATTATTTGGTTTTTATTATATCACGCGAGTTTGGACGGATACTTATGCGACCGCTATTCAGAGTCGTAATAAAATTGCTTTTATTGCTATGACAGTGCCTATTCAAGCGATGACGAGCATTGTTTTTCTATATTATTTCAGCCGTTGGCTGGGGTTGAATGGTATTCTGTTGGGATTGGCGTTATGTTTTTTAATCACAGGATTCTGGCTCTTGCCTGTTTACCATTATTACTCCATTCGAAAAATGAGGATTGAGGATTGAGGACGAGGCGGATAAAGAAAATGCGAAGCATTTTTTCACCGAGCGACGCGCAGGGATGCGTGGCTGGGGAGATGCGTCAGGATGACAGTTTGGGAAAGACTGGGTAGGATTGAGGAACTACCTGCCGTCATTGCGAGGTATGTCCGAAGCAATCCACTCCTTTGTCATTGCTTCGGACATACCTCGCAATGACGAACATGAAGTTCGGGGTGGCGGAAGACTTGCTTTGGCTACGCCTCGCAACGACAATTAACAGACGAGCACGATAAATATGAAAAAACAAAAAATCATTCATCGCGAAGCGATTCCACCCCTCAATCCTTGTATTCAGCAATGTAGAGTCAAACTTTCTTTTTGTATTCCGACCTATAATCGCGTTGCTTGTTTAAAGCAATTACTCGATAGCATTCTCGAGCAAAAACCTGACCCTAGCCAAGTTGAAATTTGTATCAGTGATAATGCATCAGAAGATCACACATCAGTTTTAGTGGGTGAATATCAACAGCAGTACCCGGCGATTGTGTATCATCGATTTTTATCGAATCAGGGCTTTGATCGAAATTGTTTGAAAGCGATTGATATAGCGCATGGAGAATATTGTTGGTTGATGGGGAGTGATGACATTGTAGAACCAGGAGCTATTCGAGCAGTGCTCGATCGGCTCAATCAATATCCCAATTTATCGGGTTTGTCGGTTAACGTAAAAGGCTATACACCAGATCTTAAAAAAGAAATCTATGTTCGGCAATTATTCCCGCTTAATGTGCCTGATCAGTTATTTTGCGGATCGCGGCAAATTTTTTCTGCGCTTGTTACGCAATTGGGATTTATGTCGGCGCAAATCGTAAAAAAAATATTTTGGCAAGAGGTTTTAGCGAAGGAATCGATAGAACCGTTTTGTACTGGGTATATTCACGTGTTTGTGATTGGACGCATTATTTTAAATCATCCAACCTGGTTGTATTTATCAAAACGATGCGTTGGCTTTCGCACGGAAAATGATCTGACTTTATTGCGTAATCGTTATCGGCGTTTAGAGCTCGATTTAACGAACTATGAGAAAATCGCTGCGGTGTTGCTAGGCGCTGGGACGGGTGAGTATCGGCGTTGGATGTCTGATATCTGTAAGGTACATATTCGCTCGGCTGTTTTAGGGATTAAATTTCACGCCAGTGCGAGCGATAGCGCGAAAGCTTTTTGGCTGTGTTTACGTTATTGTTGTTTTTACCCGGTATTTTGGTTGCATGTTGCACCCTATTTTTTTATGCCGGCCTGTTTGCTTAAAGGGTTGCGTTTGATCAACCGATCGACGATTCAGCGGTGGCGTTTGTCGCGATTATCCAATCAATCTGGGGGCGGTCGTTTATGGCAATAAAACGCTATGACACCATGTCGAAATCGGGGAAAGTCATTCTCGTCTTTTTGGATGCGTTATGTGCATTTTATTTGTTATTTCATCGCGCAAAAAAAATGTTGGTACAATCTTCATTGCCCCGAAAAATTTTATTGGCCAACCGAGGACATTTGGGCGATATTATTATCGCGACCGGTATTTTACCGCTGATTAAGAAGGCCTATCCTGCTGGCGAAATTGGATTTTTGGCGGGCTCATGGGCTCGGCCAATTTTGGAAAAACATCCGTTGATCGACCATGTTTATTATGATGATCATTGGTATGTCAATCGATCCAAGCAGCCACTGTATAAAAAAATTGCTCACTATTTTTCTTCGCGACGCGCTGTTTTAACGGCATTACGTCAAGCACATTATGATGTCGCAATTGATTTGTATGCTTATTTTCCGAATGCAGCAATTCTTTTGTTTCAATCCGATATTCCCAGACGGATTGGCTATACGCGAGGAGGATGCGGCGCCTTATTGACAGACCCGCAGCAATGGATTTTGAAAGATCAACATGTGGTTGATTATCATATTGCTTTATTGAGTGTTATTTTTCCGGAAATAAAACATACAGAAAATTTAAAGCCCATTTTATTGCGTGATCAAGCAATCGATCTTCATCGATATTTGCCGGATCATTTTTTGCAACCAGGATTTATCGTGCTGCATCCTGGTTGTGGCAATCCGATCAAAGAATGGCCGATTGCACACTGGAAAGTATTGATTAAAAAAATAATGGATCATGCCATTCCTGTCGTATTGACGGGTCAAGGCGAGCATGAGTTACAATTAACCAAACAAATCCAGGTTGAATCGCCGCTTTGTATTAATTTATGTAATCGATTAATTTTCCCTGAGCTTGTCGAAGTCATTGCTGCGGCTCGTTATTTTGTCGGTGTGGATTCGATGGTTGGTCATGTTGCTTCCGCCGTTGATACGGCCGGCGTCGTGATTGGAAACGGCACCGCTTCTAAAGCGCATTGGAAGCCATTGTCTGAAAAAATTGATTATTTGATTGGTTCGGTGCCTTGTGTTCCGTGTTATCATTTTCAAGGGTGTGCATCGATGGCTTGCGTTAGAGACGTCAGTCTTGATGCAGTGTTTCAAAAAATTACCGAGAATTTACTATGACTGGACTTATGCAACAAGATGAGATGCACGGCGGAAGCGAGCGAACAACCGGAGTTTATTCAACAATAAATGAGGATTGCGAGCGAGTTTCCAACGCGTCAGATCGCTTTTTGCATAAGTCCAGTGTGAAAATTGCTATGGTGTGTGACTGGTTAGTCACCTATGCTGGCGCTGAGCGTGTTGTCACGCAACTGTTACAGTGTTTCCCCGAGGCGGATTTGTTTGCGGTCATCGATTTTTTAGAAGACGATGTGCGACAAAGCTATTTTTTAGGCAAAAAAGCGACGACGACGTTTATTCAGCGATTACCTAAAGCTAAAACGCATTATCGAACGTATTTGCCACTTATGCCACTGGCGATCGAACAGCTCGATCTTTCCACGTATGATTTAATTATCTCTAGTTCGCACGCCGTTGCGAAAGGCGTGATCACGGGCCCCGATCAATTGCATATCAGTTATGTCCATTCGCCGATGCGTTATACCTGGGATTTTCAACATCAATATTTGCGCGAATCGGGTTTGCAAAGCGGCCTCAAATCGATGATGACGCGGTATTTATTGCATCGATTAAGATTGTGGGATTACGCTTCCGCGGCGCGAGTGGATCATTTCATCGTGAATTCACAATACATCAAAAGACGCATTCAAAAAGTGTACCGACGGGAAGCAACGGTGATTAACCCGCCGGTTGATATTGAGCATTTTTCGTGTTGTAAAGAAAAAGAGAATTTTTATTTAACAGCGTCTCGTTTTGTGCCGTACAAACGCATTGATCTTATCGTGAAAGCCTTTGCGCAAATGCCCGATAAACGTTTGATCGTCGTGGGCGATGGTCCGGATGAGAAAAAGATAAAGCCGTTAGCGCACTGCAATACAGAACTGAAAGGATACTTAGAAAAAGAAGCGCTTGTGATGCTCATGCAACAAGCGAAAGCGTTTATTTTTGCGGCCGAAGAAGATTTCGGGATCGTGCCTGTCGAGGCGCAAGCGTGCGGAACACCCGTGATTGCTTACGGTCGAGGTGGCGCATGTGAAACGATTGTCGCAGAAAAAACGGGGTTATTTTTTGAAGAACAAACAGTCGAATCAATTATTGAAGCAGTGCAGCGTTTTGAGTCAATGCCTCAAAAAATGAAAGCTGAAGACTGTCGAGCAAATGCATTACGATTTAGTGCAGAGCGATTTCGGCAGGAAATTTTAGAGTATATGAAAAAAATAGGGTAACTCTTCACCGCGATCGTGATGGCAGGATCTACGCGCGAAAAATTTTATTGACAGCATTTGGGTATAATTTTGTCATTCGGCGGCTTGACCGCGGAATCTAGATTTTATAAACGCTTGAATTTTTCTGGATCCCGCGGGATGACGGAATGAAAATATTTTTCATGCGTAGGCTCTGATCGTGATGGTACAAAAACGCCCAGATTTTGGATGATTTTTTAATCCGCGTGTAGGGGCATCCCTTATGGGTGCTCAGTTTCGATTGCCCATGATTTTCGGGTGATCACAAGGGTTTATCCTAGTGTTATCGGGTAGATGGTACGGGTTAGATCATTCAAATAAGCCTTTATTTAGCGTGGCCGCTTGCAGTGTATTGGATAATAACATCGCAATCGTCATTGGGCCGACTCCGCCGGGGACGGGTGTAATAAAGCTCGCGCGTTCTTTTGCTGTTTCAAATTCCACGTCTCCTTTCAAACTGCCGTCCGCCAGGCGATTAATGCCGACGTCGATGACCACAGCACCTTCTTTGATCCAGGCGCCTTTGATCAACTCCGGCTTGCCAGTGCCGACGATTAGTATGTCGGCTTTTTTTATTTTGTCGGCGAGATGCTGTGTTTGACTATGACAGACGGTAACCGTGCATTTCGCTATCAATAACTCTAGCGCCATCGGTCGGCCGACAATCATTGAGGAGCCGACGATCACGGCATCTTTGCCTTTGAGTATTATGTCGGTTGATTCGATGAGCTTTAAACAACCGTACGGCGTGCAAGGGCGTAATACGGGATTCCCTTGTGCGAGTCGGCCTAAATTATAGGGGTGAAATCCATCGACATCTTTCAAGGGTGAAATGCGCTCAATGATAGTTTGATTATTGATATGCGCGGGTAGAGGTAATTGGACTAAGATGCCGTGAATTTTAGGGTTTTTATTGAGATCATCGATAATCGATAACAATTTTTCTTCTTTTGTATCATGAGAAAGCATTATTTTTTCGGAATAAAAACCGACTTGTTCGCACGCTTTTTGTTTGTGGGCGACATAAATTTGTGACGCAGGATTATCGCCGATTAAAATAACGGCTAATCCCGGCGTAGGATTTCCCTGTTGTGTCATCGCCGCTACTTTTTTGGCGATATCCTGTTGAATATCTCGAGCGATTTTTTTTCCATCAATGAGTTGAGCGGACATGAATTGATCCCCTGTGTTTTAATAATGCCCCCGAGCTTTAGATAAGAAATGCGAAAAACAATAGATGAATGGCAGCGCGATTATTTTTTAATCTTCGTGGTGCGTGTGTAGGGGCACCCCTTGTGGTCGCCCAAATATTTCGGGCACTTTCAAGGTTGGGCGCCCACAAGGGGTGCCCCTACGGATTCATCGCACGGAAAAACGATAACGTTAATGTAAAAACCAATTTTCTCATCTACAACTCAAATTATAATGAATCACTCTACCAGATTTTTTTTAATCCTCAAAACCGAATTTTATTGATTTACACCGCAATCATTTATATGATGCGAACTCTTTACGGAGCATAGCGCAGTCTGGTAGCGCACCTGCTTTGGGAGCAGGGTGTCGGGGGTTCAAATCCCTCTGCTCCGACCAGATGCCTGCGCCTGTAGCTCATTCGGATAGAGCATCGGCCTTCTAAGCCGAGGGTAGCAGGTTCAAATCCTGCCAGGCGCGCCAATATGGTGGACGTAGCTCAGTTGGTAGAGCCCCGGATTGTGATTCCGGTTGTCGTGGGTTCAATCCCCATCGTTCACCCCAGCTTTTTAATCATTGTTCAATGTATTTTTAATTTTCGCGAAAGCAATCATGTCAATTCCCTATTCGTCCAAGTAACGTGCCCAGATCCAGGTTTAATAAAAGTGGCGGGATTTTTAGCGTTGTCTATACTTAAACAATGCTAATGTTTTTGAGGAAGATAAAAGATGTTAGAAACTGACTCAATAGTTCAGAGAATTCAAGAAGGAGTGAGGCTGAGATGCCGTTTTATGGGTATCGGCCAATCACCTTCTACAGAGAGTTCTTTAGGTCAACCGTATGTTTTTATGGTGGGAAGAGACAACGGTAAGCTTTCATACGATGATGCCGTTGATGCGATTTATTTTTTTGCAACGCTTAAAGCAGGCGGTCATATTTCAGATTATCACTTTTCGATTCAAGCGAATCAACTCACTGTCATAGTTAATTGTACGCCGAATCAACAAGCTCAGCTTCTTCGCCGTCTATCTATTCTCAAGCGAGATGGGGGTTTCGAGAATACCCCTATCTCGCTTGAGAATATTCAACGCCAATTAATACCCGTATCTACTTCACCTGATGCAGGAAATGTTTTGAACGAGGCGGATGTGGCTATCAGATTAAATGCCCTAGCATCTATTTTGGGGATTTCAGAACAATTTGCTTATGTGAAAGGAGAGGATTTTATTGAGGGAATCCCTATTGCTAAATATGGGAATAAGATAATTTGCATGCCTACGGGGCGTACTCAATTCGTAGAGATAGTGCAACAAGCTTTAAGTCAAAGTGGCGATGCTGATGTAATTTACGCTCCTTTTGATATGGGAGGGCATTGGATATTGCTTCAAATCGAAGCGGAAAAAAATCAAAGCGTTCTCTCAAAGTTAACGCTAACAATCCTTGATTCTATGCGATATTCTCAAGAGGCATACGGATTTCTAAAGACTTATTTATACAACGTGTTGTTGGTTCCGATAGAGCTTAAGGTTGATAACCATGTTACGAAGCAACCGTTGCATTCACAAGAGTGTGGGTATCACACGCTTTATAATTTATTTGGAAAACTATGCGGAGAATCTTTGCCTTTCTCAGGCGACATGGGATTAAGGCATTATTTTATACCGAGAGTTGATCAACTCTCGGCCTCTCCGTCGCTTGTTTTGCCTTTGCCGGCAGCAGCGGCTTCAATGATTCAAGCCGCACCTTCTCCTTCGGGAAGCATGAGTCGAGCGGTTCTCCTCGCGCAAAGTTTGGAAGGTTCTCCGTCGTTGAGATATGCTGAAGTGAGAGAGACTCCAAAAGATGCAGCTGTACAAAAATTGACTGAGACCACCCCTTTGGTAGAAGAGCCACCGAAAAAATTGAGAAAGTGGGGCTTCGGTGTTTTTTTATTTGGCCTTGCCTGTACAGTAGCTGCTGTATTAACACTGCTTGTTTTACCGATCAGTGTTCCCTTGTTTCTTGTGGGTATAGGAGCGATAGTAGGAGGTACGGCAAGACAATGTAAAGAAGTGAAGAATGATAAGGACTGGCTGGAATATAATCAGGCGCGGGGTACAGGAGTAAAGCCGAAAGAACAGGCTGTTTCTTCTTTGCCAACAAGCAGCGCCGATGTACAAAAACGCTTGATTAGTAAGAAGGGGCTAAGTGGCGTAGCCTTACAGGGTGATCAACTTCCTGTTGCTCCAGCACCGGCTTCTTCCTCAGAACGTGCTGATTCTGAAACTTCGCCATTATTGTCGCCAAATTCTACAATTGGGCAAGCGCCTTTTCGTCCGGGATACGGGTCCTCATCGTAAGGACGTGCTGTCTGTGTGCTGGCATCCCGAGTTCATACACAAGCAGCGGGATGGCAGCACTCACTTATGAGCAAAAACAATAACAATGCGCAACTTTTTGATGGTTTATCCTGAAGTCAGGTTTCATTAGGGCATCTGATTATGGACAGCTCAATGAAATATCATTCACGCCGGAATAAAATCGATCTTGCGGTCTTCGAGGCTCACACGGACGACTTGTACGGTAATTGAATGTCCCAGTCGATAGGTCTTGTGTGTGCGCTCGCCAATCAAGCGATGTCCGACCGCATCAAAAGCATAATCATCATTTTTTAAATCGTCGATCGCGACAAGTCCTTCGACGTAAATATTGTCGAGTTCGACGAATAACCCAAAATGCGTAACGCCTGTAATCGTGCCTTTAAACGTCTCGCCCATTTTGTCGAGCATATATTCGCATTTAAGCCAATTGATCACATCTCTCGTTGCTTCATCAGCACGTCGTTCGGTCATCGAGCAATGATCGCCTAATAATAATAAGCCTTCTTCACCGGGTAAATCACTCTCGCGATGTTCGATGATTGATTTGATCGCGCGATGGACGAGCAGGTCGGGATAGCGTCGAATGGGAGAGGTAAAATGTGTATACGCCTCAAAGGCTAAAGCAAAATGCCCGTCGCTATTGGGCGAATAAACCGCTTGTCGCAAAGACTGCAATAGCACGCGGTGGATGACGTGTTTATCTTTTCGTTGGTCGATGCGCAACAGTAATTGTGCATAGTCGATGGGGTCTGGCAAATCACCGCCCGTGAGTGTTAAACTGAGCTCGCCCAAAAAACCCCGTAAATTAATGAGTTTTTCGGAGTTGGGCCCATCGTGAACACGGAAAAGTCCGCGCGATTTGTGTTGTACTAAAAATTTGGCGGCACACACATTGGCGCATAACATGGTTTCTTCGATGATTTTATGTGCGACGGTTCGCTCCGTTGGAACCAGCTGTTTGATTTTTCGTTTTGGGCCAAATTGGACTTTAATTTCAGGTACCTCAAAATCAAGTGCACCACGTTCGGCTCTACGCTCTAATAAGACTTGATAAATTGCTTCGAGATTTTTTAAGTGCGGCAATAAATTTTTTTCTTGTGCAGACATTTTTAAACGGGGTTCGGTTAACAACGCGGCGACACGATTGTACGTGAGTCGCGCATGGGATTTCATGACAGCAGAATAAAAATGAAAACGAGTGATTTTGCCGATAGGATTCAGCGTCATGTCGCATACCATACACAATCGATCAACGAGTGGTTTTAAGGAGCATAGCTCGTTTGATAATTGTTGCGGTAACATCGGAATGACTTTCGAGGGGAAGTACACCGAGTTGCCGCGTTCTTGCGCTTCTGTATCGAGTGAGCTGCCAGGTTTAACGTAATGGCTGACGTCGGCGATTGCGACCATGAGTCGAAAGCCTTTTTTATTTAGCTCACAATAAACGGCATCGTCGAAATCTTTGGCGTCTTGCCCGTCGATAGTGACAAACGGAATATCGCGTACATCCGTTCGCTTTTTAATTTCAGGGGCGGGAATCCAGTCAGGAATTTTTTCCGCTTCAGCTAGCACTTCTTTCGGCCATATATGGGGTAATCCATGCGATTGAATGGCAACGTCGATTTCAAGGCCGGGCGCCATATAATCACCGAGAATTTTTTTGACATGACCAATCGCTGCGGTGTGCAAAGTGGGATAAGAAACAATATCAGCAATTACAACCTGACCTGATTTAGCGTCGTGTTGGTGCTCTTTGGGAATAATAACGTTTTGTGAAATACGGCGATTATCGGGCTCGATAAATCCAATGCCTTCTTTTTGAAAAAATCGTCCGACGATTTGCGTAAATTTTCGAGCAAGAATCTCGACGATTTTTCCTTCTCGACGGTGACGCGTGTCTTTACTAACGATTCGGACGGTGACGAGATCACCATCAAAAACTTGTCGCATTTCATATTCAGGAATGAATATTTTTGTTGTGCCATCGTCGGGAAGTACAAAACCGAAACCATCTCGATGACCGCTGACATAACCTTGTACGAGTGGTCGAGGTTTAATGGGAACATATTTCCCGTTGCGATGTTTTTTTAATTCACCATCGCGTAGCATCGCGCGCAAACGTCGATGCAACGCTTCTTGTTCGATATCATCTTTTAAATCTAATGCTTCTATCAATTGATTTTGAGTGAGACCCTCTTCGTGTTGCGTGAGGCAATCGATAATGTATTCACGAGAAGCAATGGGGCGCTCGTACTTTTGCGCTTCGCGTAGCGCAAAGGGGTCTTTGTGTTGAACAGTTTTTTTCATAGGATAGTTATGAACTCATATAAGTGTATTCGATTGTGTAGAGTCGATCCATCAGCTCAAATGTAATGTAAGTTTTAAGCAAAGTATCTGTTAATTGTTGTCGTAACGTTTCAAAATCAAGACGATAAGTGGCGCGTTCTTGTTGGGAAACAGGCCGTTGAAATTTAAGATGAATATAATCTTTTATTAACAATCGCATGCTGTCAAGTAACTGATCGTCGTGAGTCAGATAATAATTGACTGGCGCAGATTCTCGAATCTGTAGCCGTTCGGCGGAAGCGTTATTGTTTTTATATTGTCCGTTTATCATGTTATTTCTCCTTTCTGCAAAAAAATTGAACCCCCTTTTGAACTATGAACAAGGCTATTGTATCGATTTATGATGGGTAAGGGAAGGGATTGAGGGCGAGGCGGATAAAGGAAATGCGAAGCATTTTCCCGCCGAGCGACTGGGGAGATGCGTCAGGATGACAGTTCAGAATAGGATTGAGGATTGAGGATTGAGGAAGGGAACTACTTGCCGTCATTACGAGGAGCGCTAGCGACGAAGCAATCCAGTTTTATTCTCTGGATTGCTTCGGGCATACCTCGCAATGACGGACTGGGTCTGGGTTGCTTCGTCGCTAGCGCTCCTCGTAATGATGGTGGGCAGTGGGGATTGCCTTGGCGACGCCTCGCAACAACAATGTAAAAAGGGTTAGTAAACGGTGAAACTCATGTAAATATTTTAGAGCAGGCCCGTTGTGCGCTTGACTTTGTAAGTTCAACTTGATTCAATGAGGGGGAAGTTTGTTGAGGGACAGGGTGTTCGTATGAAAAAAAAAATGATGATAATTGTAGTGAGTTGTTGCTTTATATTAACGGCTTGTACGAAAGCGCCACCAACGCCACCGCCCGATCAGGAATCAACCCATCAAGCCTACGTAGCATTAGCAGAAGCAGCAGATTCAGTGAGTGAATCCTTAAATCAACTGGGCGCGACAGAACAAGCCGCCTATCCTGCGCAAACAGTGAGTGAACCACCGAATCCATCCAGCTATGGGATGGAAATCCCGACATCCATTGAATGGAATGGCCCTGTCGAACCACTCGTGAAACAAATTGCCGAAGCAACGAGTTATCAATTAAAAGTGTTAGGTCAAGCGCCTTCTATTCCTATCATTGTGACGGTTTCTGAGAAAAATACACCCGTGGGTGATATTTTGCGTGATATTGGCTATCAATGCAGAAAGCGAGCCAGTGTGGTTATTTATCCTTCTCGGCGTATCATTGAATTAAGGTATGCTAATGAATAAATGCGCGTATTTTTTGGCGAGTCTTTTTTGTGGGATATTTTTAGCGGGATGCTCGACGCAACATCCTCCGCCTGATACGGAAAAAGTTGCTGATCTTGAGCAGCTGACACAGCAGGAACTCCAACCCAAAGGCCCTGTTGTTGCTAAAATTCGAGAGCAAGCCTTAAAAGAAACGGCTTTATCTATTGGTGCGCAAGGCGGGCTTTCAATGCGCTCACGACAAATTAATGAATTATTGACTCGAAATCAAAAAGAATTGGATCGCATTTTTAACTTCTCTGGTTTAATGTTGCCGGATAATGTGTTACCGCCTGTATTGGAAGAAAGTCATCAGTCGCTCAATTTAATTGACCCGAATATGATCACCTTATCTGATCATACTTACCATATTCTGAAACAAGCGCGATTTGTCACGACCCCACCGACATGGCGAGAGTATCTTTGGATGAATTATCAAAAGCCCATGCTACCTGATACCTCTTTGCTGCCTCGGGATAAGCAAGAACGAAAATTATGGAAGAATTATATCGACCTAGGCTTTCAGCAAGGCATTAATCAAGCCAATAATATTTATCAAAGTAATGTGGCTAGTTTACGGCGAGATTATGCGGGCATGATGCTCTATCGGGATTTATTCGCTAAAAATATGGTGACGAGGCCTTATGTTGTTTCTTCACGGCTAGGTGTGACTAGCAACAGTGACCATACCGAAATGAGAATTAATGATCAGGTGCTTGAAATTGCTGCTGTGCCGCAATTAAACGCCAATAGTAGTCGATGGAAACCGATCATGGTTGAGCCGCAAAATGGATAATCCCAATCAAACATCCGCGTCGTTTTTTTTTCCACGCGAGCCATCACGCTTTCAAGTGGAGGCCATGAATGACTTGCTGATTTACTGTACTCAGCTCGGTGCATCAGATATTACGATCCAAACGAATGAGCCTATTTTTGCAGAAATTTATGGGCGTTTAAATCGCGTGACTCGTCGCGCCTTATCAAATAATGAAGTCAGTGAAGTGATCAATGAAATTTACGGGGCGAATGGTACGGCACAATTATTAAGCGGAACAGATATTGATACGCATTATGAGCTTCGTCCTAGTCGATCTGAGCGATATCGTTTTCGTATTAATGCAACGGCTTGTGTGGTCGAGGGACATCAAGGTATTCAAATTACCGCGCGGGTTATTCCCAATGAACCGCCCGATTTATCAGCCATGGGATTGCCACAGCGCTTATTGGATGCTATTTCGCCCGACCAGGGCATTATTTACGTTACTGGCGCAACAGGTTCAGGAAAAACAACGTTACTTGCGGCAATTATCAAATCTATTGTGACGTCTGAACAAGGTAATCGCAAGGTTGTTACTTATGAATCTCCCATCGAATTTGTTTTTGACAGCGTGCAAAAGCCGACATCCATAGTGAGTCAATCGGAGATTCCTCGGGATTTGC
>Ga0154602_128_pt1 | contig 35596 bp, 25 predicted proteins | sample RifGroF2_FD_116031 | JGI IMG/M metagenome (GOLD analysis project Ga0154602, IMG submission 116031) | Gammaproteobacteria bacterium GWF2_41_13 | reverse complement strand
CCGCTGCCGCAGTTTGCCTGCAATGATTCGATTGAACGCCGCCTGTCGTCAGTAATGTATCGGCTCCTTTCGATAACGCATCGGCCACGACAAATTCGAGTTTTCTTGTTTTATTCCCACCAAACGCGAGCCCCGTTTGATCATCGCGTTTGATTAAAATTCTCGGGCCACTCAATACCCGCGAAAGATTTTTTAATTCATGAATAGGCGTCGGCAAAAATGCCAATGGAAAACGAGCAGGTAAATTCAACATATGTTTTCCCCTATTGAAATTCTAACGCTTGTCGCGAACAACTGTTGATGCATTCTTCGCATCGAATACAATCGCGATCCGTTAATACACCTTGCCGCGTATTTTGCAAAATAGCAATTTGCATCGGACAAGTGCGTTCACATTTTTTGCATAAGACACAACGCGGTTGATTCATTTGCAAGGGGTCTTTGTTTCCGCCAATAGCGTTCGACAATGTACCAATCGGGCAAAAAGAACACCAAGCACGATGGTGCATAAAAATCGCCAAAATCACTCCTATCATCGTTGTAATGACACACATTTGCCAAAACACCAAACCCGTATGCGTCCATGAGAAGGGTTGGTCGAATAACCGAAATACCATAAAAGTCATCAATCCAACAACTACGGCCCATCGAAAAGACATGTTTTTTAAAAAAGTGGGGATCGTTTTTTTCGGACTTATGCGCGACAAAACGCGATCATACAAAGCGCCACGAGGGCATAAATTCCCACAGACATAGCGTCCTTTAAAAAAACTGCCGACAATGCCGAGCAACATCACAAGCGGCACTAAAAATCCTAATAAAGGAAATTTCCATGCGAGCCCTAAAATGATTAACGCAATTGGCACGAGTAGCCATTGGATCACTCGCCGCCGATTAACTTGTTTCATTATTTTCATTGTATCGCCTTAATTAAAAACCATGATTTAATGTGGTCATCCCGCGCTTTATATTCATCATCGCAAAGCGCAGCCAAAACAAAACAATCCAGTCCGCCGTCATTGCGAGGTATGCCCGAAGCAATCCACTTCTTTGTCATTGCGAGGTATGTCCGAAGCAATCCACTCCTTTGTCATTGCGAGGTATGTCCGAAGCAATCCAGATTTTTTCTGGATTGCTTCGTCGCTAACGCTCCTCGCAATGACGGCAGGTAGTTCCCTTCCTCAATCCTCAATCAACCTTCGAAAACGCTGCTTTAATTTGCTCCCAACTAAACCCGCGATATTGCAAAAAACGAGATTGTTTAGCACGTGCTGCAAAATCTTTCGGCACGATGTCGCCAAATTTTCTGCTTCGTAATGCTTGCGCTAAAGCAAACCAGTCATAATTTCCCGCTAAAAAACACGCTTCGATAATTGAATCTGACACACCCTTTTCTCGCAGCGCTTGTTGAATCCTTAACGGACCGTGACCCCGAGCAATATAACTACGTACATAAACTTCGGCAAAACGTTCATCGCTTTGTAAACCATCAACGTGCAATTCATCGAGCAAGGCATCTACCGTTATTCGATCAAAACCTCGTTGAATTAATTTATGAGATAATTCTTGACGAGCGTATTCCCGCTCGGACAACAATTTCCAGGTGATTTGTTTGGCTTTTACAAGATCGTTTGTCATTCGAGCGGGATCCAACTCTGTGTCATCCCGCGGCTTGACCACGGGATCCAGAACATAAAATGCCTCATCTAACTTCCAGCAATCCCATTTGATTCTGGATTGCTTCATCGCTTGCGTTTCTCATAATGACGGTTGCTAGCAATTTCTTCTCTTATTCGGCTGAATCTTCCGCCTTGCTATCAATCACCACCGGCGTATTCAATAATTTTTCTCGAATAAGCGCTTCAATTTCTTGTGCAATTTTTGGATTTTCTTTCAAATATTGTCGGGCGTTATCTTTGCCTTGACCGATTTTTTCGCCTTTATACGCATACCAGGCACCCGACTTTTCGACAAAACCACACTTAACGCCTAGCTCAATCATTTCTCCTTCTCGAGAGATTCCATGATCATATAAAATATCAAAATCCGCTTGTTTGAAGGGTGGCGCCACTTTATTTTTCACCACTTTCACACGCGTCTCGCTGCCGATCACGTCCTCACCTTTTTTAATCGCACCCGTACGACGGATATCCAAACGAACCGAGGCATAAAACTTCAATGCATTACCGCCTGTCGTCGTTTCAGGATTACCAAACATCACTCCAATTTTCATGCGAATTTGATTGATGAAAATAACGAGCGTATTGGACCGTTTAATATTCGCCGTTAGTTTTCGCAATGCTTGAGACATCAATCGTGCTTGCAAACCCATGTGTGAATCACCCATTTCGCCTTCAATTTCCGCTTTCGGCGTCAACGCAGCGACTGAGTCAATCACAACCATTTCGACCGCACCCGATCGCACTAACATATCGGCAATTTCTAGCGCTTGTTCGCCATTATCCGGCTGTGACACTAATAATTGCCCGACATTGACGCCAAGCTTTTCTGCATACAATGGATCGAGCGCATGTTCCGCATCAATAAACGCCGCTGTGCCTCCCGCTTTTTGACACTGCGCAATGGCATGCAATGTTAATGTCGTTTTACCCGACGATTCCGGCCCGTAAATTTCAACCACTCGCCCTCGTGGGAAACCGCCTACGCCTAAAGCCAAATCCAAGCCCAATGAGCCGGTTGAAACAACATCAATTCCCTTAGCAATCGCTGTATCGCTCATGCGCATGACAGAACCCTTTCCAAATTGTTTTTCAATTTGACTGAGCGCTGCCGAAAGCGCTTTTTGTTTATCAGAATCCATAATGACCTCTTTTGTAAAAAATGATTTAGTAAGATATTGTGAACAATGAACCGCGTCTTGCTTCTCGTTTAATTCACTGATGAATTAAATTGATTAATTCAGGTTCCCCCATCAAAAAACGCCCTGCTTTCGCGTTCTTCACCCCTTTAATTGCGCTGATTATTTCATAAATCGCGCTTGGGCGCTAAGAAAATTTCAGAAATTCCCACACCAGACGCGCAAGAGTTACTGTAACTATTCACCGCAATCGTGACCATACAAGAGCGTTCAGATTTGGGATGATTTTCTAATCCGCCTGTAGGGGCATCCTTCGTGGATGCGCAGTCTCGAAGATGCCCACGATTTTTGGGCGACCACAAGGGTCGCCCCTACGAATTCATCGCATAGAACAATGATAAGGTTAATTCAAAAAGCACTGAACAGTGACGAGTTATTTTTTTGATTCAATGCGGCGTGCGGAGTGAATTCGTGCTTGTAATCCGTAATAACAAACCTTCCAATGCAAACTGAACCGCTTGCCTACGCACCCACTCCCGATCACCGACAAATAATTGATGCATCACTTGCGTGGGCGCTTCTTTGAACGCAAATCCAAAAAAAACTGTTCCAATGGGTTTGCCGATCGCACCGCCCGTTGGACCTGCAAAGCCTGTGATAGAGACCGCTATATTCGCATGACTGTGCTTTAGCGCACCTTCTGCCATCGCTTGCGCAACTTCTGCGCTCACGGCACCATCACGTTGAATCATCTCGGCGGATACCCCTAATAGCTCTTCCTTAGATGCACGACTATAAGTCACAAAGCCTCGTTCAAACCATTGAGAACAACCAGTGATACTCGTCATCACTTGCGCTAAAAATCCTCCCGTACAAGATTCTGCCGTCACCAATTTCCATGATTTTTTTTGCAATGCTTCACCAACAGCCATCGAAAGTTTTTGAAAATCTGTTACCATAAAAAGCCTGTACAAAATAACTCCCGATAAATATTATCGAATTTTGAATCAACAAACCAGGATTGAGGATCGAGGATTGAGGATTGAGGGTCGGTGTCGCTCCGCGACGAATTTTACAAAATTAATTTTTTTCATGCGAATATCATTTTTAACGATGCCTATCTGTAGGTTATTGGGGAAATTTTTTTTGCAGCGAGGTCGCGACCACACCGCTCAATTTTTAACCCTCTTTGTCATCCCGCGACTTGATCGCGGGATCCAGGCTTATTTCCTAGACCCAACGGTCAAGCCGCGGGGTGACAAAATCCGAGAACACGATATAAAAAATTTATCGCGAAGCAATTTCATCCCTCAATCCTTAGCCCACTCCCCACGCAGCTCAAAATTTAATACAAGGTTATTTCTCCATCATGACTGATCTTTCCAACCATACCCCCATGATGCAACAATATTTACGCATCAAATCGCAACATAAAAACACGCTCGTTTTTTACCGCATGGGCGATTTTTACGAATTATTTTTTGACGATGCCAAACGCGCAGCCAAATTATTAAATATCACCCTCACCAAACGCGGACAGTCGGCTGGTCACCCGATTCCAATGGCGGGCGTGCCGGTTCATGCCGTCGAATCTTATTTAGGCAAATTGATTAAATGCGGCGAATCCGTCGTTCTATGCGAGCAAATGAGCGACCCTACAGCAAGTAAAGGGTTAGTCGAACGCGAAGTCACGCGCATTATTACCCCCGGCACCGTGATCGATGATGCCCTGCTCGATGAAAAAAAAGACAATGTGCTCGCCGCCATTTTTCAGCAGCAATCTGTACCGATCGCAAACAAATTTCCGAAGTTGCCACAAATAGACTCGAGCAGTTTGGAATTTCCGCTAGACGGCTTTGATCCGAGCTTGAGGAGTGTATTACGCATACATGACTCAAGCGAGCGAGGAAGGCGAGTCGGGAACGAACAAAGCATGCTTTGTTCCGACGAGCGCCTTTTGCAAGGACAGCAAAAGGCTGCTTTTCTTGCGACGAGGGAATCAGAAGCAAAGAAAAGACAACGCGGAAAACCAAAATGCGAAGGGTCTATTTTCGGTATTGCGACATTAGATCTTACTACCGGCCAATTTCGGCTCATGCAAGTCGACACAAAAGACGCTTTGTTCGCTGAATTAGAACGCATTAAACCCGTCGAATTATTACTCAGCGAGTCATGTGACGAAATCGATTTTTCGTGCTTTTGTCGCAGCATTTGCAAACGCCCATTGTGGGATTTCGAATTCAATAGCAGTATTCAACAACTCACCCAACAGTTTCAAACAAAAGATTTATCGGGCTTTGGTTGTGAAACCTATCCCATCGCTTTATGCGCCGCCGGCGCTTTATTACAGTACGTCAAAGAAACACAACGCACTGCGTTACCTCACATTCGCGCCTTACAAGTCGAGTGTCGAGAAGAAGGGATTATTTTAGATGCGGCGACACGTCGCAATTTGGAAATCACGGTCAATTTGCAAGGAACTTCTGATCATACGTTAGCGGATGTATTTGATCATACAAAAACGCCAATGGGCAGTCGATTATTGAAACAATGGCTACATCGCCCCTTACGTGATCTATCGATTTTAAAAATGCGCCAATTGGCCATTCAAACTCTATTAGAAATGCGTTGTTTTATGCCATTATCTGACGTCTTAAAAAACATCGGCGACATCGAACGCATTCTTTCGCGCATAGCGCTAAAATCCGCACGTCCGCGTGATTTAGTCCAATTACGCGAAACGCTCGAGCAATTACCTGCCATTCAAACATTGATCCGATCAATTGATATACAACCGATCCAAACGTTATCGCAAAATATTCAAGAATTTCCCGAATTATTTGCACTTTTAAAGCAAGCAATAATCGAATCGCCACCCATGATTATTCGCGATGGCGGTGTGATCGCCACCGGTTATGATGCCGAGCTCGATGAATTACGCACGCTCAGTCAAAACGCCGGCGATTATCTCGTTCAAATGGAAATAGCCGAGAAAGCGCGCACGGGTATTTCGACGTTAAAAGTGGGCTTTAATCGCATCCACGGTTACTACATCGAAATTTCGCGCGGCCAAGCTGAACAAGCACCCGCCCATTATATGCGAAGACAAACCCTCAAAAACGCCGAGCGCTACATCACACCCGAACTCAAAGCATTTGAAGATAAAGTATTGAGCGCTCAAGCCCGCTCACTCGCGCGAGAAAAATATTTGTATGATGCACTGCTCGATCAATTGATCACGCATCTGCCCTCCTTACAATTATGCGCACAAAATTTAGCTGAATTAGACGTATTGCAAAATTTGGCCGAACGTGCCGACACACTCAACTTAACACAACCGATATTATCGAATCGTGAAGGGATTCGTATCATCGAAGGCCGACATCCTGTGATCGAACAAGCACAACAAGATCCCTTCATTCCGAACGATACAATATTCGATGAAAATCGCCGCATGCTGATTATTACCGGTCCCAATATGGGCGGGAAATCGACCTACATGCGTCAAACGGCGCTCATTGTTTTACTGGCGCACACCGGCAGTTTTGTGCCCGCGAAAGAAGCCAGTATTGGCCCTATTGATCGTATTTTTACGCGCATTGGCGCATCCGATGATTTAGCAAGCGGCCGTTCGACATTTATGGTTGAGATGACGGAAACCGCGAATATTCTGCATAACGCGACACAACACAGTTTAGTCTTGATGGACGAAATTGGGCGCGGCACGAGCACGTTCGATGGATTATCTTTGGCTTGGGCAGTAGCTGCTTTTTTAGCCACACAGGTCAAAGCGTTGACCTTATTTGCGACCCATTATTTCGAATTGACAACGTTACCCGATACTATTGCATCCGTGTACAATGTGCACCTCGATGCGATTGAACATGAAGATAAAATTGTTTTTTTACATGCGGTACAAGAAGGGCCTGCGAATCAAAGTTATGGACTACAAGTCGCGCAATTGGCTGGCATTCCTCGTACTGTGATTGCAGCTGCTAAGCAAAAATTGCTCGAGCTCGAACAGCACAGCATTTCTCATCAAACTATTTCAACGCCGACGCAAGGCGATCTTTTTGAAACTGGACTTACGCGAAAAGATGAGATGCAAAGCGGAAACGAGCAAGCAACCGGAGTTTATTCAACAATAAATGAGGATTGCGCGCGAGTTTCCAACGCGTCAGATCGCTTTTCGCGTAAGTCCAGTGAAAAAGAAATTCGCGATTTCTTGAGCACCCTCGATCTCAATCATTGCACGCCACTGGATGCGCTCAACCATTTGCATACCTTAAAAAAGCGAGTCGAGGAAAAATAAGGTTCTATGTTGAATCGATTGCCCGAAGCAGCTTCCCATCATTGCGAGGAGTGTCGGCGACGAAGCAATCCCATTCTTTGTCATTCCGCGGCTTGACCGCGGAATCCAGACTGCTATGAATAAGAAACACAGGGTTTTCTGGATCCCGCGGTCAAGCCGCGGGATGACATGTGGTTGGGTTGCTTCGTCGCCGACACTCCTCGCAATGACAGATAATCTCTTCTCAATCCTCAACAGAATTTAAAAGAAATCAAGCGGCCATTTGCCACTCGAAACAACATATAACCAAACTAAAGATCATTGTCTCCATAATAACGAAAACACACAGATTCTCCTGCTGAATCATCTTTTGTAGGACTAGGATCTTTAGATGGCTTAGCCAAAAGCTCCTTCGGCGCAAAAAATCCTGTACCAAACTTCACTGGCGCTGATGGTCTATCCAAATATTCCCGAACAAATTGAGCGGGATCAATTGTCACTTGTTTTCCCAGGGGTAACGTGGTGTAAGCGTAAATCAATCCGTCTATATATTGATTATGAACCTCTTCAAAAACAGGCATTTTTTCTCTTAAATAACTGGCACCAACGTCCCGAATCTGTTGTACTTTTAATTCCGCACATTCCTGTAACACTCCTTGAACAGGCCCTGTAGGACAACTTCTCAGTTGGTCTAAAATAGATAAATGCGGGTGTTTGATTTTGAACAGACGCAGAAATTCTGGTCGTTTATTTTCTGGGATATGAAGCTGTTGCAATGTGTTCATAACAATCGAATCACGCTCGCATTCTAGTGACTGTACAAGATTCGCAACAAATGCTTCAGTTTTTTGAATACTCACTCTTTCAGGTATCGGTAAATCACGATAAATACTCCGCACTTCTATTTGAAGAAATCTTTTGTTTTCTGGCAAAATATTTGTCAAATTTTGACAGCAAGCTATAAGGGCGTCGAGTTGCTCAGGCCAATATTCAGATAGAAATCTACCCACAAACTCTTTTAATTTTTCCCCAGAAGTTACTCTAGCAAGCATGGGATGTCGCGATAGAAATAGATCACAAAATCGTTGGCTGTGCTCTTTTGGAATCGCTGCTGCTCGTAATAAGGCTAAAGCACGATCATTTTGAACGGTTTTTAAGCGATCCAGATGAGCGACTAATTGAATCGTAACATAATCGTTCATCTTGGCAGGAAATGCCCCCCGTCTTTCAACACTCGTAACATATTCTCGTGTCAACTCATCCCTCAAAAAACACTGATCGTCTTTGGGTAAAGGATGAAGCGCCTGCTCAAGCGCATGATCAAATTCAGCTTTTTTCGCCGCTTTTTCTTGTAGTTTCGCTTCTCGCGCCTCTTGCTCTCTTAACTGAATCGCCATTCGCTCTTCGTGTTCCATCCTAGCCCGTTCCTGTCGTTGAACTTCCTTGGCTTCTTTCTCTTTTCTCAACAATTCTTTTCTGGCTGCCTCTTGCGCTTCTCGCTCTTCGGCTGCTCTTTGCTTAGCAACTTGACGAGCATTTTCTTCCTGTTTTCGCTGGGCGGCTTGTGTTTCTTTCTCTGCTTGTTGTCTAGCTTCGTCGGCAACTATCCGCTGCAAACACTGATCAACAAATATAGGCAAATCTAGCGTCCTCTGAGCACGAAAATCTAACTGACTATATTGCAACATCACCTTGCCAATAACTAATTTGCGAGCAGATTCACCAAACTCTCTGAAACGTAACCGACACTCGCAGACCTGCTGCAACCTTGTCTCTTTCTGTCGCGATACACTAGCAACAAATGCGGCTGGGTTCAGAATCACAGATTTTTCGCCCGATGCTTGCAAAACAGTGTCCAATGAAACAACATCAGGTACATAAACATTCATCAGCAATCGTTGTACGTCTGGTTTTTCACTAAAGCTATTAAAAAGCAGGCAAAATGCCTCTGGCGTAGGACTCATTCCTGCAAGACTCGGTAATAAATAGAAGTTAGCCGATAATTTCTCGAATAAAGCTGGCATTGCCATTATCTTTTGCAAATAGGTTTTCTTGCTATCGCTCATGCGCTCGTGAAAAACAGAACCTAAAATAGCTGCAAAATCTGGATGGTTGGTTGCTAACGTAAACAAATTTTCCGCTGAATTCTGAAAATCATACCAAAACAGCATATCTAAAACCGTGTTGTTATCCTTATCTCTCTTGCTGAAAGCCAATGAAAATTGCCTTCGCATATCAATATCTTGATCCAACAACCCAACTAATGCTGGTGGGAATTTGCATAAGGTAAAAATGATGGTAGAGATGGCTGTACCCCCACGTTCATCTGTTTGATTGAATGCCTCTGCTAAATTCTGTCGTAGCACTGCATCCTGTTGCGCCATACTAAACACAGTTTCTAACAATTTTTGAGACGGATGAGTTAACTGATGATAGGCAATCATTGTCAATCCACAGACTTGAGGATAAGAACCAACAGCGATTTTTGATAACAAATCGCCACCACAAACCATTTTCACTAAAGGCTCTGATGCCGGCTGCTCAACGCCTGCCAAATTCGGAATAATGGAAAAAGGTGTTGTTAAAAGACGCGAAACAGGAAATTCAGAATCGGGTATATGATGGTGATCACGATAAATGAAAATCAAAGCCCGCAGTTCTTGCGCTACTAGGGATCCACCAATAGTTTGAATCTTGCTTTCCGGTGCTTGAAATAAGGCATTTAACGTTGCATAAAATTGCTCGCTCCAACGCGCTGGGGAAGTCAATAACGCCTGTAATAAAATCTTTTTGATGAGAAGGTCATCAGACAGTTGAATATCCCGTAATGCTTCATCGGTATATTGAAATGCGGGTAATTGTGCCGCAGCGTCCTGATGCAAATTAAAAAGCGCTTTGCGATCAGAAAAAGAAGATTGCCATCGGCTAAAGAAAGAGTTGACGAACTCAGTCACATGAGGAGGTTCCCAAACATCTGAGGGAATCATTGATGGATTAAAATCTACGAGCTCTTCTCCCAAAAACCCTACCGGATAAGATCGCGAAAACTGTAAATATTTTTTTAGAAACCATTCGTTTTCGCTTGGAAACTGTATTCTAAACAGAGTAGACGCTCCATGAGCAACCTGTTCGTAATGACATATGAGCTCTCTATTCAAAAACTCTTTCAGATAAGCGCCCAACGACTTATCATCATGGGATACTCGTAACGTAACTTCTTTCATAAATGTTTCCCTCATTGTGGCTCTTTTCAATCACGTTTCAAAAAATAGCACATCAACCTTAACATTTGCTTAAGAAAAAATTTTATAACGCGTAAAAACAAATTAGCCCGAGTGCGAGATAAGAAATAAAAAAAACGATTCGTGAGACCAATAAAACTATGATGTTAATCATGATCTTTGTGTAGATGCGCCCCTACACACGGAATTATCCTTGCGATTAAGCAAATTCCGTGCGATGGGTTTGTAGGGGCAGCCTTTATGGCTGCCCAAAAAATTGCGGACGTCATTGATCGAAATCGGGCGCCCACAAGGGGTGCTTAAAAAATTACCCGAGATCTGAACATTTTTCCGAACATGTTGAATAGTTATCTAGGCTTTTCGTCACCACTTCATACAAATCAGGCGATAAGTGCGCCTGTTGATGCATGCGTTCTAATTGCACTTTCATCAAATTTTGCCGCACCGCATCATAGCGCCGAAAATGCGTAAATGGTTCGACGAGTCGCGCGGCGACCATCGGATTGATGCCATTGAGTTTTAAAATCATATCGGTCACAAATTCATAACCAACACCTGTTTGATCATGAAAACGAAGAAAATTGCTTTTTGCAAACAAGCCGATTAATGAGCGTACCCGATTTGGGTTTTTAAAATTAAATGCCGGATGATCCAATAAGGCTTTAACGCCATCCAATGTATTCGGCAATATCGAAATTGCTTGAACCCCAAACCATTTATCGACAACTAGCGATTCGTGTTGCCATGCTCGATAAAATTGATCCAACGCACGTTGCCGTTCTTCACAATCCGCGTCAGTCAAACAGCGCAATGCTGCCACCCGATCAGTCATATTATCGGCTGCTTCAAATTGCGCAAAAGCCAATCGAATCATGTCAGGCGAAGCCAATTGTGTTAAATAATCTAAACAGATATTTTTGAGTGCGCGTCGTCCTGCCGCTTCAATCGTATACACATACGGCGTTTTTAAATTCATACGTGCATATATAGCCTGAAAGGTGTCCTTAAAAATCACCGCCAATTGCTGTTGTAAAAAATGACGTGCCGTGTAAACCGCATCGACATCAATCACCGGTAACGATTCGGCAATATACACTTCAGATGGCAACTCTAATAAACGCGCTAATAGCGCGATATCCGTTTGTTCATCCATCAAAACGGCGCCGAATGCCTCGACATAACCGGGCGACAAATGTAAAGCACGGCCTGCTTGCCAGTCAGCAATAAGCGTGGTTATTAGCTTCATCGCATAACGTTGGCCTGCTTCAAAACGAGAAAACCCGTTCCTATCATGCATCATTAAAAATGCCAGTTCGTGATCCGGGTAATCATAATAACATTTAACCGGCGCTGAAAAATCGCGCAGTAAAGAGGGAATGGGTTTTTCAGCAACTCCCGTAAAAAAAAATGTTTCTTCTGCTTGTGTGATATTTAAAATAATCGAATCATCGACTGTTCGATGAGTAACGCCTTTCACACGACATTTTATGGTTTGACCTGTTTGGTCTAACAGCCCCACTTTAAACGGAATCAGCATGGGTTGCTGGAACAATTTTGTTGGCGTGTTGGGAATTTGCTGTTTAATGGTCATCGCGTACTGTTTTTTGGCTTCATCATACACCGTTGAAATCCATAATTCAGGCGTCCCCGATTGTGAAAACCATAATCGAAATTGTGTTAAATCCCGGTGGCTTGCCACTTCGAAAGAATGAATCAAATCTTCACAGGTAACCGCCTGGCCATCGAAATGGTGAAAATAATAATTGATCCCCGCACGGAAATGTTTTTCACCCAAAACATGGAAAAGCAATCGATAAACTTCAGCGCCTTTGTCGTAAATTGTTGTCGTATAAAAATTATTAATTTCAATATAAGCTTCCGGGCGAATGGGATGTGCCATTGGACCGGCATCTTCAGGAAATTGATATGAGCGCAAATATTCCACTTGGTCAATTCGCTCGACCGCTTTTGAACCAATCGTTTCTGAAAAAGATTGATCTCGAAAAACGGTAAGTCCTTCTTTTAAACAAAGCTGAAACCAGTCGCGACAAGTAATCCGATTCCCCGTCCAATTATGAAAATATTCATGCGCCACCGTACTATCGATATGGGCATAATCCGCATCCGTGGCGACATGGGGATCAGCCCAAATACATTTAGCATTAAAAACGTTAAGCCCTTTATTTTCCATCGCGCCAAAATTAAAATCTTGAATCGCGACAATCATAAATACATCCAGATCGTATTCACGCCCATAATGTTGTTCTTCCCATTGCATCGCTTTTTTAAGCGATGTCATGGCATATTCACACTTATCAATATGCCCTTTTTCGGAAAAAATACGCAAAGCGATATTTCGATTCGACATCGTCGTATACACATCTTCAATAAAATCCAAATCCCCAGCAACCATTGCAAATAAATAACACGGTTTTGGAAAAGGATCCTGCCATTTCATCCAATGCAACCCGTCCGATAACTCACCTGAATCAATTAAATTTCCGTTCGACAACAAAACAGGATAGCGCATTCGATCCGCTACAATCGTCGTCGTAAATCGCGCAAGCACGTCGGGTCGATCTAAATAATATGTAATCCGTCGAAAGCCTTCCGCTTCACATTGCGTACAAAAAATACCACCCGATCGATAAAGACCCATTAAAGTCGTGTTATCTTGTGGTTTAATCGTTGTTTTGATTTCCAGTGTGAATTGGTCTGGCAGATCCAGCAAAATCAGCTGCGTATCGGTTAATTGATAACGATCCGACCGAATCACCTCTCCATCAATTTTTACACTGTCAAGCGCTACCTGTTCGCCATCCAACGCTAATCTTGTTGGAGCTATTGAGGCCTTAGCATTCACCCGTACATGGCTCGTTGCCGTCACAGACGTTTGATCTTCATGAAGCTCGATCACTAAATCGACCATATCGATTAAATGCGTCGACACTTGATAATCTGCTCGACGTTTTACAACCATTTTTGAATCTGAACCTATTGTCATTTTTTATTTAATCCAATTTAAACACAAGTTTCGCAATTTGTTAGGTTATGCAATGAATCGCACTGTTATTCTTCTGTCTGCGAGGCATCGACGAAACAATCCAACCCCATATCCATTCCGCAATTCGACCTCTTGTCATCCCGCGGCTTGACCGCGGGATGACAGAGAGATGGGTTATCGTCATTGTGAGGAGTGTCGGCGACGAAGCAATCCACTCCTTCGTCATTGCGAGAAGCGTGAGCGACGAAGCAATCCAGCATCAGAACTGGATTGCTTCGGGCATACCTCGCAATGACGATCACGTAGCAACGTCTTCCTTCAATCCTCAATTATTTTAACGATTGAACCACTGTTAACGCAATCGTATACACAATATCCTCAACCAAGCACCCACGAGATAGATCATTCACCGGTTTGCGTAGCCCTTGCAACATCGGACCAAAACAAAAAATACGATTCGTGCGTTGAACAGCTTTATACACCGTATTGCCTGTATTTAAATCAGGAAAAATAAAAACGTTTGCTCGTCCAGCCACTTCACTTTTCGGTGCTTTCAATTTTCCCACGATGGGATCCGCCGCTGCATCATATTGCAAAGGTCCATCGACATGAATATCCGATCGTTTTGCCCGTATTAACTCAACCGCTTTTTGAACTTTTTCAACATCCGGCCCAGCACCCGAACCTAACGTGCTATAGCTAATCATCGCCACCCGAGGATCGATACCAAATTGCTTAGCCGAATCCGCCGTTTGGATCGCTGTATCTGCAAGCACTTCAGCACCCGGATTTTGATTGATCGCGCAATCGGCATACACCAAAATTTCATCCGGCAATGCCATGAAAAACAATGACGAAACCACGTTGGCGTCCGGCACCATTTTAATCAATTGCAATGCTGGTCGAACCGTATTAGCGGTTGTATGAATAGCACCAGAAACAAGTCCATCGGCTTCACCTTGTTGCACCATCATCGTGCCAACAACGACAGAATCTGTTAATTGCTTTTGCGCTTCTTCTTCAGTCAATCCTTTTTGCTTACGTAACTCAACCATCGGTTTAATATATTTGTGCGCGATTTGAACGGGATCGATAATCGTTAAATAATCAGTTGGTAAAGATAAGTGATATTGTGTTGCAATTGATCGAATAGATTCTTCTCGCCCCAATAAAATACAATGCGCGACTTTTTTCTGTGCGCAAATAATTGCGGCTTGTATAGTGCGAGGTTCTTCACCTTCGGGTAAAACAATGGTTTTTTTCGCTTGCTCCGCTTGATCAAATAGCGTCGCATTAAACATCGGCGGCGTGAGTCGCTTTTTGTAGGGTTTTTGCTCTAAAATTGAAATCCAATCTGCTGAAAGCGTTATTTCACTTTCCCCTTTCATCGAAGGAACGCACGTCAATAACGAAACAGGGCTTTGCGCGAAAAGCGACCGTAATTCTGTTTCACTTTGTCGCGATCTATTAACAATGCAACCTAACATGCGATCCATGGCATAATCAGGATCATAAAATTGCGCCGTTAATTCGATTTGGCGTAAAACAGCTTCATCCACTAAATCCTCATCGGCCGGTGAGGCTACCAACACAATTTGCGCATTAAATGCACGCGCTAAAGCAACATTGATGTCTAGCACATAAGAGCGAGGAATTCGATACGACAACCCTTTCAGCACACACAGATCGATCTCTTTTTTCGGCATTATAAGGGCTCGAAATGAAACGAGTATTTCTTCTAATAACGTCGATAATTTGTTCTGACTTAATAAATCATCCAAATGATGAATCGTTTCAATCTCCCGCCCGATCGGCTCCCAATAACAAGTTTTCAGCTGCGTAGAAAAAGCACGTTCAACGCTCAAAGTCACCGTCGTTAAACCCACATTTTTATTGACCGGCACCACTAAAATTGTACGCATATCTCCCTTACCTCCGTTGAGCCAATTTTGCCGCATCACGCGCAATCATCAATTCTTCATTCGTTGGGATTACTAAAGCAACTCGACTTTCGCTTGTCGTAATGACATTCCCGCTTTGCTTCCCGTTTTCTTGATTGCGAACAGGATCTAAGGTGAAATTCAAGGCAGATAACCATTGAACGACGCGCGCACGAACTTTGCGATCATTTTCGCCGATACCGCCGGTAAATATTAATGCATCCAAACGTCCTAATGGCACCAAATAAGACATGATATATTTTGCTAATCGGTAGCAAAACACTTCTCTCGCTAAAGCCGCATTTTCATGCCCTTCTGCTTCGGCGTTCTCCAATGTGCGCATATCAGAGCCCAACTGCGATAAGCCCAAAACGCCGCTTTTTTTATTGAGTAGTTCCGTCACTTTATGCACATCATATCCTAATGTGTCCGCTAAAAAAGCATGCAAACTCGGATCAACATCGCCCGATCGCGTCCCCATGACCAAACCTTCGAGTGGCGTAAAGCCCATGCTGGTGTCGACGCTTTTCCCATTTAAAATAGCTGCGACACTGGACCCATTGCCTAAATGGGCCGTAATAAAAGCACATTGATCAAACGGTTTATTAATCAAAAGAGCGGCCTGCTCTGCGACATATTGATGACTCGTCCCGTGAAAGCCGTAACGACGAATACTGTGTTGTGTATATAATTCGTAAGGAATGGCATAAATAAACGCATGTTTTGGCATCGTTTGATGAAAAGCGGTATCAAACACGGCCACTTGAGGTAAATGCGGAAAATTCTTTTTTGCCGCTAAAATACCCGTCAAGTTCGCGGGGTTATGCAAAGGTGCCAACCGACAACAGTCACGAATTTGATCAAGGACTGACTCATCAATCACAACCGATGATTTGAATTTTTCGCCCCCATGCACAACACGATGCCCAACAGCAATCAATTGGGATTCAAGCTGATCGACTTCACGTAACACTTCAATAATTGAATAAATAGCCGATTCATAATTTACATCCGGCAAAGCGCGTTCTTGTTTTTGCCCCGCTCGCTTCCATTGTAAACTCGCTTCTTTCATGCCAATGCATTGAACCAAACCCATCAGTGCATTTTCACCTGATACAGGATTCACCACTGCAAATTTAATAGACGAACTGCCACAATTTAACACTAGCACGTAGCTCATGATTTTCCCCTTTGATTTAATGATGTCAGATTGATAAAAAGTACTGCTATCATAGCGCGTGACCATTCAGAAATCTATAGCAGCCACTCGATTAAAAATCTGTATAAATGTAAATTCGGAATTAAAGGTGCCCACAAGAATGATCGGACTTCGTCATCCCGCGCTTCATATGTATCATCGCAAAGCGCAGCCAAAAAAATCCAGTCCACCGTCATTGCGAGGTATGCCCGAAGCAATCCAGAGAATAAAACGGGATTGCTTCGTCGCTAGCGCTCCTCGCAATGACGGCAAGTAGTTCCCTCCCTCAATCCTCAATCCTACCCAGTCTTTCCTGAACTGTCATCCTGACGCATCTCCAAAGCCGCGCATCCCTGCACATCGCTCGGCGGGAAAATGCTTCACATTTTCTTTATCCGCCTCGCCCTCAATCCTATTCAATATTTGCTTTCATTTTTATCGTATGTTAACGTAGCAGGATGCGAATGAATCTTAGGGAAAGGAGAGAAAAAATGAATGTCAATTCTCGTCATTGTATTCCTTGCTGTTATCATCCAACAACACCGCTTTTAGTCGATGATGAAGATGAGTATTTGCAAGGATTGGTTCGCCTGCTCAACAACATACCAAAACCTTATCTCTATACTAACCCTGCTGAAGCGCTTAAATTTATTCAAAAAAAATATCGCCCCACAATCAATCCAGCAGGTTGGTCTTCCCATCTAAAAAATACCGATGTTGATCTCAATCATTTGGATGATCATGAACACGCGCTGATTGATATTGACGTATCACAAATTCATCAACAAGTTTATAATCCCAATCGCTTTAAAGAAATTGCCGTGGCGATTGTCGATTATGCAATGCCTCAATTAACTGGGTTAGAGTTTTTTGAGAAAACGACGCCCTATGCTTTTCAAAAATTACTGCTCACGGGGCAAGCTTCTCATCAACTCGGCTTAGAAGCATTTAATACGGGGACAATCCATAAATTCGTTGAAAAAAATTTGGACATATCTCTATCGCCCACTAAAACACTGAAAACCTTCAAAGAAAAAATTAATGTCGCTTTCAGAGAATTGGAAAAACGTTATTTCCAAACTTTATCTGAAAATATCTTAGGGTTACTCGCTAATAGCACCCACTCCGCTTTAGGCGAACCTATTTTTACCGATATTTTCAATCGCACCATTCGCCATAATCACATTGTCGAATATTACTTAGTCAGCGAAAGCGGTTGTTTTCTACTGCTCGACGCTGAAGGCAATAAGAGTTGGCTCATTGCAAAAAGCGAAACGGAAATGAATTATTTTTACACATCAGCAAGGGATAACGAAGCGCCAGAAAAAATCGTGAGCCCATTAGAAAAACGAACCATGGCTCCTTTTTTATTTTCGCAAACAGATTTTAACGAAGTTCCCCACACCGAATGGGATCGTTATTTTCATCCCGTTGAAAAATTCATTGGCAATAAAAATACTTTTTATTATGCTTATGCAAAGAATAAATCGATTTATGATCAACAATTAAAAACAATTGTATCGTATAAAGACTTTTTGGCTTCGCAATCGTAGAGACATCCCTTACGAGTGCCTAATCAGGCTCTTTGCGGGGGTACGCACAAAATAACCAGTTAATAATTAATTCTCAGGAGATAAACATGGGATTTTTAACAAATAAATTGGCCCTCATTACGGGTATCGCCAATAATCGATCAATTGCTTATGGTATTGCTAAAGCGATGCATCGAGAAGGTGCACAGTTGGCTTTCACCTACCCGAATGATCGCTTTAAAGAACGCGTAGAAGAAATCGCCCAGGAATTTGATTCTAAAATCGTCATCCCTTGCGACGTCTCTTTGGATCAAAGCATCGACGCTGCTTTTATTGAACTCAAAAAGCACTGGGATCATTTGGACATCTTAGTACACTCCATCGCTTTTGCGCCAACGGATCAATTAGATGGCAGTTATGCCGACGCGGTCAATCGAGAAGGATTTCGCATTGCCCATGATATCAGCTCTTATAGCTTAGCAGCGCTCGCTAAGGCGGCAAAACCAATGATGGAAAATCATCCTAGCGCTATCGTTGCCATGACTTACGATGGTTCACAACGCGTCCTACCGCATTACAATGTGATGGGTGTAGCCAAAGCCAGCCTTGAAGCCAATGTTCGTTATTTAGCACATAGTTTAGGCGCTTTCGGTATTCGCGTGAACGCGATCGCTGCGGGTCCCGTTCGAACCCTCGCTGCCTCAGGCGTTAAAAATTTCCGAAAAATGTTAGCCTACGATGAACAAATTGCGCCATTAAAACGCAATATCACGGTAGAAGATGTCGGGAATGTCAGCGCTTTTTTATGTTCTGACTTAGCGCTCGGCGTAACCGGCGAAATCGTACATGTCGATAGTGGCGTACATTGTATGGGATCATTTGACTTAACGCTGGAATAGCGTAACTGTTCCATGACCTGTGCATGAAAAATATTCGCATCCGTCATTGCGAGAAGCGCTAGCGACGAAGCAATCCAGAACAAAACTGGATTGCTTCGTCGCTCACGTTTCTCGCAGTCCTCGTAATGACGGAAAAACAAGAGTGACCGTTATAAAAAAGTCACTACTCACCATAATCCTGATAATATAAGAACGTTCGGATTTTAGATAAACAACTACTCAGCACGCTCACAAGAACGTCCATTTTTTAGTATTTTTTGACGAAAAATCTCTTCAAAATGCTCATGTACTCCCGTGTACACTCCGCTTTTTCATCAATTTTTCGTCAAAAATCATCCAAAATCTGAACGTTCTTGTATCATCACGATCTCAGCTGGGGAGTTACGATAAACCCAAATTTGCATTCATAGCAATTTCAAAAAATCCTCTTCATCGATCACCTGAATATTGAACTGTTTTGCTTTAGTTAATTTGCTACCCGCATTTTCACCAGCGACAACCAATGTCGTATTTTTAGAAACACTTTCTGCCACCTTAGCACCTAACGCTTGAAGTTTTTCTTTGGCTTCATCCCGCGTCAAACTTATGAGAGTACCAGTCAATACAATAATCTGTCCTGTCAATGGCCCACTCTCTACTGGAGAAATCGATTTCGCTTTCCAATGCACGCCGTAACGTAGTAAGGATTGAATGATTTTTCGATTATGCGGCTCGTGAAAGAAACTATCAATATGCTGTGCTACAACAGGACCAATATCAGGAATAGTTTGTAATGTTTCTGGCGATGCGGCCATCAAGTCCTCTAACATCGCAAAATGCGTTGCCAACGCTTGAGCAGTTGTCTCTCCGACTTCTCGAATACCGAGTGCATATAAAAATCGCGCGAAAGTTGTTTGCTTGCTCTGCTCTATCGCATGAATTAATTTTTCTGCGGATTTTTCTCCCATGCGTTCAAGCACGCTTAGTTGATCGACGGTTAATCGATATAAATCATCTACATGCTCAATTAATCCCACATCAACCAATTGATTGACCAATTTATCGCCTAACCCCTGAATATCCATCGCACGGCGCGAGGCAAAATGCTTGATTGCTTCTTTACGTTGAGCGGGGCAATAAAGCCCTCCACTACAGCGCGCAATGGCTTCACCTTCAGCACGGACAACGTGTGACCCACACACTGGACAGCGGCTAGGCTCCTCAATGGTTTTTGCATCCTGTCGTCGATGTTGTTTCACAATCCCAACCACTTCGGGAATCACATCACCCGCCCGTCGCACAATCACCTGATCGCCAATACGAATATCTTTACGAACAATTTCATCCTGATTGTGTAAGGTGGCATTACTCACCATCACACCGCCTACTAGCACAGGCTTTAATCGTGCAACGGGCGTGAGCGCGCCCGTTCGGCCAACTTGAAAATCAACAGCTTCAATGGTGGTTATAGCTTCTTCTGCAGGGAATTTATGCGCGATTGCCCATCGGGGGGCACGAGAAACAAAACCCAATTGCTGCTGTAACTGAAAAGCATTCACTTTATAGACAACGCCATCAATATCGTATGGCAAATTTTCACGCAAGGCGGCCATTTTTTGATAATACTGCAAGCAGCCCTCAATCCCTTGAACCACTGCAATCAAATGAACAACTGGCAACCCCCAATGATGCAACTGCATAAGCAATTGATGATGCGTCTCGTAATGACGGTTCAAACCTTGTATTTTGCCGCAATCATAGGCATAAAAAGCTAAGCGGCGCTTCGCCGTGATGTGAGAATTTAATTGTCGCACACTACCGGCCGCCGCATTACGGGGATTTGCAAATAGTTTTTCCCCTTGCTGCAGAGCCACTTTATTCAATGCTTCAAATCCTGCTCTCGGCATATACACTTCCCCACGCACTTCTAAATGCGCGGGGAAATCGCCACGCAATTTTAACGGAATGGCTTTGATGGTTTTAATATTTTGCGTAACCTCTTCGCCCGTCGCCCCATCTCCGCGTGTTGCAGCACGAACTAAAAGCCCTTGTTGATAAATTAAACTAATGGCTAATCCATCGAACTTGGGTTCACAACAATAGTCGATTGAAGTGGTTGTTTTTAACTTATCATGAATGCGACGGTCAAATGCAATCACTTCTGCCTCGTTAAACGCATTATCCAACGATAACATCGGTATTTCGTGTAAGACGGATGGAAAAACTTTTAATGGCTCTGCTCCTACCCGTTGTGTTGGAGAATCGGGTGTTTTCAATACAGGATATTTCATTTCGAGATCGATTAACTCACGCAGCAATCGATCATATTCGCTGTCAGGAACAGTCGGCTGATCTAACACGTAATATTGATAATTATAGTCATTTAACCAGTGTCGAAGTAGTTCAGCGCGATGAATAATCGAATCGGGCGCCGACGTCATAGGCCTAACTCATCTCGAATTTTCTCGGTAATTTTAATCGTCCATGGCTGGCTCGCACTCGCCATAAGATGGCCTTTTAAACCGGCGGCTAATTGCTGCGCTGTTTTTAACATTTCTTCAAAAGCAAAGGCAGCATCTTCTTGTTCACTAGCATCCATATAAAGAATTAACCCGGAGCTTTCATAGTCGCCCATCTCACTTAAATCAAAGTCTCCCGGCTCATCGAGTGAGGCTAAACTGAATAATTTTTTCGATGAATCATTTTCCGTCGCATATCGATGGAACAATTTTTTATCCCCATAGCGTAATTGATGAGCCAAAAAAGTTTCCAATAAATCATAACCCGCAAAACAGCTCGCAGGACTCGCGACAACACGAATAGCAATAAATTGATTCTTTTTAGATCGGGGTGTTTGTGCAGAAAATGAACTTGCGGATGGCTTTTGCAGCGATTGAATCGGTTCTATACCCTTCACATTTTGCTTTTCCGCTTTGTTGAGCTCAAAGCTCGCGTCCTCCTGTATTACGGATACACTCAGGGCGCTCGTTCCTCGCCGCCTCGCGGAAATTCCAAGCGGCTCGGGTCTATCGGCGTCAACCGTAAAATCTATTCGCGAGGAGTATAATAAGGGTTCAGGTCGCGTCGGTTTTTGCTCATCAGGACAACTGCATAAAGGCTCGTGTTTTGACTTAGTAGCCACCGCTAAAATAGCAGGTTTTTCCGTTAAAGAAGGGCCTTTTTTTTCAGACGAAATAGGCTTCTCCCAACGATTTCCCGTTGTTTTTTCACCGGCAATTTTGACATGCAACCCTAAAATATCTTCATGAAATATTTTATAATTTTTTTGGATATCAGTTTCAGACGGCAATGGCGCGCATTGTGATAACCGTTTTTTTCGTTTACACAAGCCATTCCATAAAATACCTAAGATAATCATAACGCCTATTACAATCAGCGCTAAACGAATCATCATTTCCATAAATAATCCTCAATCATCCCGCATTAGCCATTGCCATGGCTTCTTCAATATCCACAGCCACAATACGCGAAACGCCCGGCTCGTTCATGGTCACACCTGTCAATTGGTGCGCCATTTCCATAGCCAATTTATTGTGACTGATAAAAATGAACTGAACCGAATGAGACATTTCTTTCACCAATTCACAAAAACGGAATACGTTCGCATCATCTAAAGGCGCATCGACTTCATCTAACATACAAAATGGGGCAGGATTCAGCTGAAACATAGCGAAAACGAGTGCAATTGCTGTCAATGCTTTCTCACCGCCCGACAATAAATGAATATGACTCACACGTTTGCCTGGCGGGCGCGCTAACACATTAATCCCGGTCGATAATAAATCTTGTTCAGTTAATTCCAAATGTGCGGATCCGCCCCCAAACACTTTGGGGAATAACGTCTGAAAATTATGATTGACGGCGTCAAACGTTTCTTTAAATTTCGCCCGCGTTTCTTGATCGATTTTATGAATAGCATTTTTTAAAATAGACAGTGCTTCTTCTAAATCTGCATATTGCGCATCCAAATAAGTTTTTCGCTCTAACAATTGTTGATGTTCCTCAATGGCGGCCAGATTGATGGGGCCTAGCCGTGAAATGCGCGCGTTCATTTTTTCAAGTGATTCCATCCAACTCGCTTCGGTGGCTTCCGCTGGCATTGCACTCAATAACGCGTCGAGAATAAATTGCACTTCGGTGATTTGTTCGATTAAATTCGCCTGCTTCACTTCGATCTCTCGAATTTGCAGACGCTCTTTTTCGAGTTGGTCTCGGGATTGCTGAATGATTTGTTCTAGCGCATGATGCTGATCCGTGAACGCTTTAATATCGGCGTTTAATGCATCAATTTTTTGTTTGACTCCACTCAGTCGTTTTTCAGCAACAACCCGTTCGGCTAGAGCACTTTCAAGTTGCGCTTTTAATGCATCTATTGGCGCAAGACTTTCAGACAATAGGGTTCGAAGTTGCGCTTCTTTTGCAACAAAAGAACTGACTTGATGAGTCGCGCGTTCAATCGCTTGTTGCAATCCTATCAACTGAGTTTTATGCGATTCGAGCTGCAAAGCCAATTGATGCTGTGCCGTTTGATGCGCCGTTAATTGTTGCCGCTGTTGTTCAACCTGAGCACGAATCGTTTCTTTTTCTTGCAGCCAATGATTACGCTCTTGCGTTTGTTGTTCCATCGTCTGCAAAGCAATTTGCCAACGCTGCCGCGATGCCAGGAGTTCTTGCTCTGTCTGGGCTATTTCTCGTTCGTGATCCGAGCGTTCCTGCGTCAATTGCGTTTGGCGTTTTTGCGTTTCAGAAATTTTCGCTTGCTGCACCTGTAATTGTGCATTTAACTGAGCCGCTTGCGTTCTTTGCAAGGTTAATTGCTTTTGGAGCTCTTCTCGCGCTTGCTCCTGTTGGATCAGACGTTGTTGACTGTCTTTGAGTCGCTGCTCTAATTCATTCATTTGCTGCGTTTTTTCAGCAATCCGCTCTTTAAACGTTCTTAATTCCTGTTCACGCTGAATGACACCGGATTTTTCATCTTGCGCACGATCAATGCGAATCCACGATGCACTCATCCAAACCCCGTCCGCTGTAATCACGGATTCGTGTGGCAATAATTGATCACGATGACGTATCGCTTCTTCTAACGAAGAGGCTGTGTAAATAGTATTCAATAAGGGTTGAATATTTGCTTGAGTCTGAACTTTAATTGCTAAAGAATTCGGTTTAACCAATACCGCCTCTGAAGCAAGTTGAGTGGGATTTAAAATAATCAGCGATTCTTTATTCAACGACGCCAATTCTCGCATCAACGATTCCATGGGCTGTTGATCGTCAACACACAACGCATCTAAATAAAACTTTAAGACGGTTTCAACTGCTTTCTCCCATCCCGCTTCCACTTTGATCAATTCAGCTAATCTCGGGTAATGGTTTAATTTTCTTGATTCAAGCCATTGAATTAAATTTGTTTTTTTCTTTCCTAATGCTGTTTGTTGCAGCGCCTCTAACGAAGCATAATGCCCACGATCATGATGCAACTGATTACGCGCTTCATTCAATTCTTTGTCTAATAATTTATTCGAGTCACGCTGCGTTATGATGTGTTGTTGATTGATTTCTAATGCGCTTTGCGTTTGCTTTAATTGCTGTTCGATATCCGCTAATTTAAGATGAATTGCTTCGATATCCGCGTCATATTGATTCAAATTCAAAACTGCCAACGCTTGTTCAACCTTATCGAATCGTTGCTGTAACTGGAGTTGACGTTGTTCTAAATGTTGAATATGCAATTGCTCGACTTTTGCTTGCTGTGTCGACTCAGCGGCCGCTTGATTAAAAACATCCCAATGCGACTGCCAATCGCGCATTTTGCTTTCCGCTTCCTTCAGCGTTTGACTTGTCGTCAATAATTGTTGTTCTGCCAATTCAGCCTGGGGTGTTAATTGAACGATAGATTGTTTTAGCGTAACCTCTCGCGCCTGATCTTGTTCGCGCGTTGTTGAAAGCGTAGCGAGTGATTGCTGTATTTGTCGCAATTCCGATTCATGATGCTGTTTGCGATCATTTTGGTGGGTGATTTCTTGTTCCAATCGCCCAATATCGCCATTGAGGCTATAATACTGCGTTTGCGCTTGGCTAAACGTTTCACTCAATGCGTTTTTTTCAGCTAATTTTTTTTCCGCTTCTGTGTTGATGTGCTGCAAATTAGCCTGGTGTGCAGCCAATTGCGTTTCATAATTATTCAACAATAATTTTCCGTTTTTAGCCTGCGCTTCAAATGCCTGCCACTTCAATGCTAGCAACTGCGCCTTAATCAAACGTTCCTCTTCTTTTAAAATTTTATATCGCTCCGCCGCTTTAGCTTGCCTCGATAAATGCTCAAGTTGTTTACCGAGCTCCAACCTTAAGTCATTGACTCGAGAAAGATTTTCTTGCGTATGCATCATGCGATTTTCAGTTTCTCTGCGACGCTCTTTATAGCGTGAAATACCCGCCACTTCTTCTAAATAAGCCCGTAATTCATCGGGCTTGGCTTCAATTAATTCCGAAATCATTCCTTGTTCAATGATAGAATAACTACGTGGACCCATACCAGTCCCCAGAAAAACATCAGTAATATCTCGGCGTCGACATCGCGCACCATTGAGATAATAATTGGATACTGCATCACGGGTGATTTCGCGTTTGATGGAAATCTGAGCGTATTGCGCATATTCTCCACCCAACATGCCTTTACTGTTATCAAAAATTAATTCGATAGAAGCCAAGCCAACTGGCTTTCGATGCGTGGATCCGTTAAAAATAACATCAACGAGTGATTCGCCGCGCAATTGCTTGGCTGAACTTTCGCCCATGACCCAACGAACAGCATCGATAATATTGGACTTACCGCAACCATTGGGGCCAACAATCCCTGTCAATGGCTTTGCAAAATGAACAATCGTCGGATCAACAAACGATTTAAAACCCACTAATTTTATTTTTTCTAAACGCATAAACCCTTTTACATTCCTTCATTAATCGCGGCAAGCCGCGTCATAATCTCAATTTTCTGCTGTTGTTGCTGTAAAGCCTGTTCAGCCAAGTGAAGCTGATCCAATAAATTAGCATCCTGAGGTTGTTGAATTATTTGCTTTTTTAACGCGTCGACTCGGATTTGCAAGCTCCCCGCATCCATTTCGGCTTGTAGAATATCACCGCCAAAAGCCTGCGGATTATACATCAATTTATCTCCTCCCACAGCCTCAATCAGAGAATGCATATAAAGCCCCGCCGATCGGCATTGGTCATTCGCTACCGCTTGACTAAAAGGTAAACTGGCGCAGCGTAGTAAAATTTGATGAAAGCGACGCGGATGCGAAAATAAATACTGATTAGAGTTCTGGTTACACCCACCAAGGCCTAAGACACACAAATATAACACGATCAACCCAGAATAAATTTTCAAGATATCACCCTTCCCGCTACGCCGAATTGGAAAAGCATAAACATAACATTATCTTGCCAAATTTCAATCTAAATTTATTCCGATAAACGAGCCTCGAGTTGACTCATAAATTAAGTTACCAAGGGAAATGGAGGAATTGCGAACGTGCTGAGTCGTTACGATATTTTTACACTGTCATTGCGAGACGCATTAAAATGATTGTATTCAGACGCTGTCAATGCAAAAATAATACTGATTAAATAAAAATGGATCGATCGATATGACAGCGTTTAATGCAATGACCGTCCTGATTTATTTACTGGGAATTGCCGGCTGGCTTGTTTTATGGAAATGGCTCGTTGGTTATCCGGTATTCAAGCATAAAAAACTGCTGCACATTGTTTTTATCGGCGCTATTTTTGTGCTCGTCATCAATGCAATTTTAAGTCTTACCTCTGCAATCCCGCCTTATGAAACTGAGCTAAAATTGTATGCCTATGTCGAAGAAAACTCGAAAATCGTTGCCCAATTATCTCTGACCATTTGTTTATTTATTGCAGTCGGCTTCACTAAATTATCAACCATCATGGCAATAGATGAGTTAAAGCGCTTTATCTGGCTAATCTTTTGGTCGCTATTCATTGCCGTCATAGGATGCTTACCTCTATATTGGATGCCATCCAGTGATTTCTGGCTTACGGCCTTGCGCCATTTAAAAACCATACCCTATGTTTATTCGCTTTTTTTATTGGGTGCTGCAGCTATCCTCTTTATCTACGCCCTAAAATATCGACAACGAAAATCATAGCCAGGCCAATTCCTTTGATTAAAATTTCGCCTCATACAACACTGCACGAATCTGAAATCAAATTTTCTTTCATTCGATCGCCTGGGCCTGGCGGACAAAATGTTAACAAAGTAGCCACCGGTGTTTTATTGCGTTTTAATCTCATTCGCGCTGTTTCATTACCATGCGACCTCCGAATTCGTTTACAACATCATCTGGCAAACAGAATAACAACGCAAGGTGACATTTTGATTAAAGCGACACGCTATCGAACACAAGAACGAAACAAACAGGATGCACTGGATCGCCTACAATTACTATTAACTCACGCGGCGCTTCCCCCTAAAAAACGTCACCACACAAAACCAACCAAAGCTTCCATCGAGCGTCGATTAACAGCAAAAAAACAACAAGCTAAAAACAAAACACAACGACGCCAAGCGCGATACGTTGAACCGGATTAAACAATGACGACGCTTCATGCTTTATCGATTGGTCAGCGCCAATTCCCTGTTAATTTAATTCAAGGTCCTTTGGCTGGCGTTAGCTCGCCTCCTTTTCGCCGTCTAATTTGGCAACACAGTCGTCCGGCTTTTTCTTATACGGAGATGATTTCTTGTAAAACACTCATCCACCCTTCCAAAATATTACACCAACGTTTTACCAGTAAAGATGTCCAAGAAGGGCCCGTTTGTTTTCAGCTGTCGGGAAAAAATCCGAAAGAACTCAGCGAAGCAGCTACGATTGCAACTGATTATGGTGCTGATCTCATCGATTTGAATTGCGGTTGTTCCGTTAAAAAAATTCGCCGAAAAGGAACCGGTTCGCGTTTGTTAGATGATCTCTCTCATTTATATCAATTGATCAGCGCACTGAGGAAAAGCACGAGTTTACCGCTCTTAGTTAAAATTCGTGTAGGCGAAACAGAAGGTTTTAATCGCGAGTTAGCCAAGGTCATGTCGGATGCCGGCGCCGATGCGGTGGTTGTACATGGGCGATATTGGTTTGAGAATTACCATACGCCTTGTCATTTGGATGAGATTCGATTATTTGTCGATACACTAAAAATACCGGTCATTGGGAATGGCGACGTAAGCGATATGGCATCACTCCAACAAATGTTATCGACCGGTTGCGCTGGCGTCATGATTGCGCGGGCGAGTGTCGGTCAACCTTGGTTGATTCGACAATTGATTGCAGAAATAAATCATGAACCATTTTCAATCCCGACAACACCAACCATCGGTGAATTATTCATTGAACATGTAGCGCAATTGGCTGGCTTCCTTGGCGACGAATCTTTAGCGATTCTACAAGCACGCAATTTGGCGCCTGATTACGCGCGCTGCTTGCAAGAAGACCAAGCAATGCTGTTCTGTGCGGAAATAAACGCTTGCGATCACTTTGAGACGTTTAAAAAACTTTGCGCACGTTATTTTAGTTACCCTTTTCCTCGATAATCTTTTGCGCTCGAATGTGCTGAATCACCAAATCTCGAATATTCAACCCCGTGTGATCAATATTTTTAGCCTGTGAGAAATCATAACGATCACCACCATTCAACATAAAATCGTTAATCGCCGTTCGATAATACTGCTGCAGCAAGAGCGGTTTTCCGTCATCTAAAGTCACCGATAAAATCTCATGCGGATGCAATCCGTAATGCACCGTCACGCCGGCGTATTGCGTCATTTGTTTCCCGGGCGCTATGTAGCCCAACGCCAATGCGTTGATAATATCCTGACCTGACACATCGGCCGTCACCACCACATCATCAAATGGCATAATATTATATAATTCTCCGAGCATAATAGTTCCAGCCACTAAATCCGTACGAAAAAAAGGCGCGTTAAATAAAACCATTTGCGTATGGCTTTGCTGCTGAATGATCTGACAAACCCACTGCGCCAATGGGGAAATATTATCTTGCATAGCATTACTCAATTTAATTTTTGACTCACCAATCACTTGACTGACTAGGTCATGCAACGCGGCTGAATATTTCTGCTCAATTTTCATCGCATCTGAATCAGGTTTGATTTGATCTTTTACAGCAGCCACTGGAATTAACGCCGGCGTAATCGACAGAACATGATGATCAGTATCGCGAATCTGAATGGTCAATGTACCGATATCTCGACCATAAGCATACGCCTGCAAAACTGGGACGTGGTCGACAGTGCCCGCAACAGGTCGATGACTATGTGCACTCAATACGGCATTTAATCCTTTTGCCCCCTGAATCAATTCAGTTAATTCGTGTCCCGTAATTATTTTCGTTTGAGCCTTTTGATCAGAAGGAATGTGAGTCAATGCAATAATAATGTTTGGCGCACCCTCTTTTGCTCGGCCTGACTTCAAATAACGAATCCAAAAACGCGCTGCCTTAGCGGGATTGATAAAAATCAAATTTTTAATATTCGCTTTATTTGTCTTAGTTAATGTTTCGAGCGTTGATAAACCGATTACAGCGATTTTTGTACCATGGTCATCGATGATCAAATACGGTTTCGCCCACGTCGGTGTTTTATGGGTTGATCGATTGAGAATATTCGCCGCGAGATAAGTAAAATGCCCATCCGTCTGCCAGCCTGAAAAATACTGTTGGCCCCAATCAAATTCATGATTACCCACAGCCGATGCACGAACTGACAATAACTGCATCATCTCTGAAACAGGCGCACCATGGGTTAAGTTTGACAACAAAGATCCTTGATAATTATCCCCGCCCACAAGAACAATCGTATCGGGATTTTGACTAATTGATTGCTTCATGGCGGCAACAAATTTAGCGACGCCTGGGTTATTTTGATCTTCCGTCACTTGCCCATGAAAATCATTGAAATAAACAATTTGGATGGTTTGCGAAAAAGCCGTGATACAAAAAATACTGAAAATGCAGACGAAAAACAGTTTAATCATGGATCGTTGCATGGTCATTCTCCTGTAAATTGCTATCATTATCCCGCGGAATTAAGGCCTTTTTCATCCTGCGGCTTGACCCGCGAGATGACAGAGGATTGGATTATCGTCATTGCGAGGAGCGCTAGCGACGAAGCAATCCAACTTTTTTCTGGATTGCTTCGTCGCTAGCGCTCCTCGCAATGACGGCAAGTAACCTTTCTTCCTCAATCCTCAATCCTCAATCCTTGCTCTCTCTTCTGATTCTCATAAAACATTTTGATAAATGCGCCAAAAGAATCTGATTCAATCGCCGTCCGAATTTGCTGCATCAATGTTTGATAGTAATGTAAATTATGAATCGTATTTAATCGCGCGCCCAAAATTTCTCGACATCGATCAAGATGATGCAAATACGCTCTTGAATAATGTTGGCAAGTATAACAATCACACTCCGAATCGAGGGGTGACAAATCGGTTCGATAACGAGCATTGCGAATTTTAACAATGCCCTGAGAAGTAAACAAGCAGCCATTACGGGCATTGCGCGTTGGCATCACACAATCAAACATATCAATCCCTCGTAACACGCCTTGAATTAAATCAGAAGGTGTCCCAACGCCCATTAAATAATGCGGAAATTGCGTGGGTAATTGCGGCGCTAAGTGATCAAGCATTTCTATCATCAGTTCTTTGGGTTCGCCCACGGATAATCCCCCAACGGCATAGCCATCAAAACCAATCTCTAACAATCCTGCCAGTGATTCATTTCGAAGCGTATCATGCACGCCCCCTTGAATAATCCCAAACAAAGCCGATGGGTTACCCTCATGCGCTATTTTACTGCGTTTGGCCCACCGCAAAGATAATTCCATGGAAGTCTTGGCTTCTTCATAAGTCGCCGGATAAGGCGTACATTCATCTAACACCATCACAATATCCGAACCTAATGCTTTCTGAACTTCCATTGATTTTTCGGGTGTTAACATAACCCAATCGCCATTCAATGGTGATTGAAAACGACAGCCTTCCTCGGTGAGTTTACGCAACTTACCTAAACTGAACACTTGAAACCCTCCGGAATCAGTCAGGATGGGATAAGGCCAATGAATAAAATCATGTAAATCACCATGTGAACTAATAATCGGTGTTCCCGGCCGCAACATTAAATGAAACGTATTGCCTAAAATAATTTGCGCGCCTGTTGCTTTGAGCTCCTCAGGTGTCATCGCTTTAACTGTCCCTACGGTACCCACAGGCATAAAAGCGGGCGTTTCAACCACGCCTCGATCAAAAATCAATCGACCTCTCCTCGCAAAACCGACTTGTTTTAATAATTCAAATTTCATTGTTTATCTCTCTATGATTTTATGCTCTAGCTTCGTAAATTCGCACTTGCAGTCAAGGGGGAGCTCCCCCTTGACAATTCCCCATCGCGCAAAGAATACATTCTATTACCTTGTTTTGGTGCGGGAATTACCGTTATCGAACAAACATGGCATCACCATAACTAAAAAATCGATACCTTTCTTCAATGGCACTATAATAGGCACGTAATACATTGTCTCGCCCAGCAAAAGTGCTGATTAACATTAAAAGCGTCGATTGGGGTAAATGAAAATTCGTGATGATGGCATCGACCACTTTAAAAGAAAACGGCGGGTAAATAAACAATTTTGTATCACCCCAATAAGGTTGTAATTGGCCAGATAATGCCGCTGTTTCTAAACTACGCACCGTCGTCGTCCCTACCGCAATTACCCTTTTATTGGCTTGTTTTGTTTGGCGAATCGCTTCGCAAGCCGTTTCGTTAACGGTAATCCATTCCGCATGAATTTTATGCTGTGTTATATCATCCACTTTGATCGGCTGAAAAGTCCCTGCGCCAACATGCAAAGTCACTTCAGTCATTCGAATCCCTTTGTTTTTAAGCGCGCTTAATAAAGATTCATCAAAATGTAATCCCGCTGTTGGTGCAGCCACTGACCCGTTATCTTTCGCATAAACGGTTTGATATCGTGCTTGATCTAAATGTTCTGGTATGCGATCAATATACGGCGGCAACGGAATCTGCCCTATTTTTTCGAGTAAATCTATAATCGGCTCATCCATTAAAAACCGCAATTCAAAAAGATCATCTTGCCGACCTAATACTTCAAGACGAACCTCTGGCGTTAATATTAAAATCGAATGCGGTTTAGGGGCATGGCTCGATCTTATCTGTGCAAGCACACGCTGTTCATCTAAAATCCGCTCGATTAAAATTTCAACTTTCCCACCGGTTTCTTTTTGCCCGTATAAACGCGCGGGAATAACACGGCTATTATTAAAAACCAACAAATCACCTGAAGAAAGCAAATCGGGTAAATCATAAAAATGACGATGCACAAAGTGCCCCGTTTCTCGATTTAGATCTAACAAACGACTCGCACTACGTTTTGCAGTAGGATATTGCGCAATCAATTCATCAGGTAAATCATAATTAAAATCAGATAAAGGAATCATAATCAGCTCAAAATAAAATGTAACTATTTAGTGCTTTCTAAGGAACGATATCGCCAAAACTTCGGCAAAAAATAACAGCTGGCTGCAACTGCGAGCACACACAAAACACCACCTGAAATAATTGATGCAGAAACACCAAAAATCCCGGCAACCAAACCCGCTTCTGTATCACCCAATTTCGGACCACTTAAATAACTCAGCATTTCAATACCCGCTAAACGACCCCGAAACTCATGAGAAACGGATTCATTCCACATAATGTTTCTAAATATACCACTGATCGCATCAAATCCACCGGCAAAAGCCAAAAAAGTTAAAGCAATCCACAGATGCGCTCTAAAAACACCAAATAAAACAATAGCAATACCCCAACAACTCGCCGCAATGGCCACTGCGGCGCCATGACGTTTAACATGCAAAGTCCAGCCACTCAACAATGAAATCACTAATGCGCCAACCGCCGGTGCAGAATACAACATACCCAACGTTTTCACCCCACCATAACTTTCTGCCATCGCTGGAAATAACGCCATCGGCATTCCAAACACCATCGCTAAAAAATCAACCGCATAAGTACCCAACAATTCTTGCCGAGAAAAAGCATAACGAAATCCTTCTCGAAGCGCTGACCAGGTGGATTCATCTCGCCTTTCCTTCAATCGCGGCATATCACCAATCAATAAAATAGCTGAAAGCGATGCCATGAAACTGGCGCTATCCACCAAAAATGTGGCTACAACACTCAAATGAGCAATCAGTAATCCCCCTATCGCAGGACCCGCGATGGCGCACAAACTAAACGTGAAGGTATTGAGCGGGCCCACCTCAGCATAATCTTTTTTGGCCACCAATTGCTGCACTACACTATTAAAAGCCGGCCGATGAAATCCATTAAAAGCCGACATTAAAGGAGCAACAACAAAAAGAACCCAAATACGGGGCGTTGCTAACAAGGCATTTCCGGCTAATAATAAACTGCCGCATGATAATGACACCTCCGCAATCACCAATAAAGCACGGCGGTGATAACGATCGGCAAATACACCACCCAATAAGGCTGTAAACAATAAAGGCAATAATTGAAATAAGCTCAACAAACCAACCATCATCGTCGATTGCGTGAGGTGATAAATTTGATACGGTAAGGCAACACTTGCCACCATCGTGCCCATAAACGAGATGAATCGGCCCATATACAGTAGCCGAAATTTAGGGTTACGACGCAACAAAGATAAATTAATTAACGGTTTCATCGATTTTTAGCTATTCAATAACTTGACAGGATCAACATTCATCAAAAAATGTATGCGCATTTTGCCATATTTTAACGTTTTTAAAATAAAAATTTTGGGGTTTAATATATGACCTGAATTCGGGATAATGGAAGACAAGTCACAAATACAAGAATGGTTGATTCTTCTGATAGCGTGCTAAAAATCGTTCCCTATTAAAATTCACTTCGCTGAATGCTTGTTTCGCACCAACTTGATTAATTTTTTCACTATAGCGATAATATCCTGTTTGAAGGGCTTCACCATTAGAAAAAAATCGCCCCTCTGGGGTTACCAGAAAAAATGATTCCGTAAAATCATCGATCGTTTCAGCAATCGGCCGATAACACTGATGTCGATCCACAAAAGTTGAAAACTGCGTGTCCGATACACTGATCGTTTTATTAATAATCGGCAATGCTTGTACTACTGTCCATTTATCTGGGTGCAATATATTTATCAATGTAGAAAAATCCTGGTCAAGATTATAAACACTAACAGTTGTATTTATTTTCAATTTAATTTGTGGGTTAATGGCGCGCATCTCATCAACCTTTTCTTTAATATCGTCAAGTGACACGGTGTATCCTCGTTTATCTGCCCGCCCCATCTGGCGACTAGCCTCGACATTACAAGCATCGACACTAAAACCAATCCATGCTAAATCAGGCGCAATTTTTTGAATCATATCACGATACAGTAAAGAGCCATTCGTCGTCACAGAGGTTCTAAAGCCCAATTTGCGAGCATAATGAATTAACTGATCAATCTGTTTTACTAAAAAGGGTTCTCCACCACTGAAATTAATACGCACCGTATTCCAACGAAAGTATTGCGTACAAGGATTGCTTTCTGTCGATGGCTTTAAAAACTCATATAGCGCTTCAAGTAACTTGAATTGATTTTCTAAAATATCACTATGCATATCCTGCCACTTTGAATAACAAATCGCACAATTAAAATTACATCGTTCAGTCACAAAATAATTAACCACGAGTTCTTTTAATACCGGCAACTGCCAATCGGATCGATCATTATTCATCGCACAATCTCCAAAAATGATTTCAAAACGATCGTCAGGTTAGAGTGCAACCTCTCAAGATTCAAGAAAGTTTAGACATAAACCGTGGACAGATTTCGCAACACATAAAATATGATAATATGACACGCCATACAAACAGGGGGAAAAATGGGCGAAATACCTTTTTATATTTTAGCGCTGAAAGAAGAATTACAAGCACGCATCAAGCGAAATCCTCGATATTCTTTGCGCGCCTTTGCGATGGCATTAAACATAGATGCTAGCTATTTATCGCGATGTTTTTCATTCAAACAGGTCATGTCGCTTGAAATCGCGGAAGGCGTGATAAAAAAACTGCAAATGAACTCATCACAACGAGAGTTATTTTTGCATTCGATCGCTGCGCAACAGACCTGTACATCTCTTCACAAACACGACAAACATCTAACCGCTTGTGAAAAATGACTATCCATTGTTTTCATGCAATACCATCCACAACTGCTCAGCCATTTCAATTTCTTGCTGCAATGTTTTCAATTCGCTTACACAATGCGCCAGTTGCGTTTTATTTTCTTCGGCATAAATTGACGCATCGGCCAATTTTTCTTCACACAGCGCTTTCTTCGACGTCAATTGATCGAGCTTGATTTCTGTTTGACGAATTCTCTTTTCATCTACTTTACGCGGCTGTTGAGGAAACTGGGACATTGTTGTTGTTTTATGCACATTCGTCGGATCACTCGATTCATGACGTGATTCTTTTTTAACATCAAATAACCATCGCTCATAATCATTTAAATCGCCTTTAAATAGTGATAACG